>ERZ778024.2364-NODE-2364-length-16901-cov-5.669892_pt1 | contig 16901 bp, 22 predicted proteins | sample MGYA00375754_ERZ778024 | MGnify/ENA primary metagenome ERZ778024 (study PRJEB29350, sample SAMN05389827) | bioreactor metagenome | isolation source: Thiocyanate bioreactor | place: South Africa: University of Cape Town | collected 2014-02-18 ...
AAAAAAAAAAAAAAAAAAAAAAATTTCGTTTGACTTTTTTTGAAATTTTTTCGAACCAAAGGGAAATAACCATCAATTAATTGGACCTTGCCACTCATAGATATATATTCTTTCATTCATTCAAATTCAAAAACTTACTTTCAACTTTTGAAAATAACAAATACTTTTAACTTTTAATCTCAATGAATTTTGATCAATTAATCATCAAAAATGCCTTTTAAAAAAGCTCTTAATTGATTAGAAACAAACAAAAAAAGTTATCTTCATCGTCGAACTGAACTGATTCGAAAGTTTATTTTATTTGTCCTTCCTCTTTGTTTATTTTGTTGAAGATGAAGAAACTTGGTTCGAATTTTAATGTTGAATACCAGTTTTGCTTCTCAAACAACAAACAAACAAACAAACAAATCTGTTCGATAAACATCTGAAAAATCAGTTTGCTAATCAATTAATCAATCACTAACTTATCTCTAATATAAAAGGATCAAAATAAGGAATGGCTTTGAAGATAACCAAACATGCCCTTGGAAGATTTGAAAATGCATTAAATGCAAACTTTTTAAAAGAGCTAGGAATCAAACTAATTGGTTATGAATATGGAGTGACAGAGTTTGGACTTGAAGTTAAAGAAAAACATCATCAACAACATGGTTATGTTCACGCTGGGGTTAGAATTTTTGATTCTTTGATCTCTTTGATTTTTTATTTTATTTCACTTACTAATCTGCTATTCTATTTGCTCTACCAAAGGTAGTTACAACCATGGCTGATCATTCTGCTGGATTATCTGCTTGTACTGTTGTAAGAGAGTAAGTGATTGTATTTTTTTTAAAAAATTATTTGGATTTGTTGTTCAAATCAAATCAAAATTCAAACTCAATCAATCTATCAATTGTTAACAATTTCAAAAAATAGATCACAAGATATATTAACAGCTGAGTTCAAAATGAACTTTCTTAGACCAGCTTCAGGAAAGTTTTTGTATTGTATTTCAAAAGTTTTAAAACCTGGAAGTGCAATCATTGTTTCGGAATCTTGGGTATATTCCGTAAAAGAGAATTGTTTTGAACAAAAGCCAATCGTCACAAATTCTTCACTTGTAGCAAAAGGAACATTTACTTTGGCTTGTGTGAATGTAAACAAAATGTAATTATCAAATATTAATAGAATTTCTTTTTATTTCTTTTTTTCTTTCATTTCCTTGATTTCTTATTTGAACCAAAGAAATGGAAGAACTTAAAAAGAAATGAATCAAACCAAATCAAAATAAATTGTCAAAAATACCTAAAGTTATTGAACCAACTTCCTTGTATCTAAAGTTGAGATTGCAGAAGAAGAGAACCACTTTGAAAACCAAATTTCCCCAGAGTTATGAATTCTGACAACAAAACAATCAAACAAGATACCAATCAAAAATGAAGAATTGACACAAAGATACAATATTTATTGTTCTAAAGTCTGATACAAAACAGGTCGAAAAAAAAAAAAAAATGAGTCAGATAAAAAAAAGGTCAAAAAGCCACGTGTAAAATGGTTTGCTTTTCTCTTGATTCTTCCTGCTTCTCCTACTTATAAACCTCTATTACTCGAACATTATTCCAATAACTTCTTTCTAAAGCTTCAATTTCTTATTACTCTTTACTATTCTTTACTATTCTTTACTATTCTTTATCACAATTTACTTTCTTTTTCTTTTTTTTCCTTTGGAATTGGATGTGTTTCAAATTATACAAAGAACAATATATTTATACGTTGGATTTATAATGTGGTTCACAATTATACAATGGAAATGTTTGCATGAAGAAGGAATGAAATAATTGTAATTTTCAATTGAAAGAGTGAAATGGTTTCTAAATTTGGAAAGAAAAAAAATCAATTTTTTTAGAGACATAAATTGTCTTTTCAACTTTTATACCAAAGTGTTCAATTTGGATTTGTATAACAAAATTAACTTATATTTTTTCAAAAAACAATAGATTAGAAAGAATACGAGACTTAGAAAAGAGTATCTTTATAAAAAATCACTCGAGGAGAAAGAACAACAAATTTTTGAGAAGAAAAAGAGAATTAGAGAAGCTATTGATGGTTATTATTGATTTATTTAATTCAATTTATTATTGTTCACTCATCTAAAACTGATGTCATTAAATATCTAAATAGCTGGAAAACCAATTCCAACAGAATTAAGAAAAGAAGAAAAGGAAATCAGAAAAGAATTAGATCTTGAACCAATTCCTCAAGGTAGAATTAAGAACTTTGAACATTTAATTTTTTGATTTGAAAATAAAAACAAACTTAATTTTCCACTTTTCACTTTTTTTTTTTTAGCACCACACACTCATATCGATGATGAATATCATAATGCTGGTGTTAGAGATCCAAAAATCATTGTGACAACTTCTAGAGATCCAAGTTCTCGTTTACAACAATTTTCAAAGGTTGATTTTTGTCAAAAAAAAAAAAAAAAAATTGTTGAAAAATTAAATTTAAAATAATATATTCTCAAAATTTGATAGGAAATGAGATTAGTATTTCCAAATTCCCAAAAAATCAACAGAGGTAATTACGTGATTAAAGATATTGTGGATGCATGTCGAGCAAATGATGTTACTGACTTAGTTATATTTCATGAACATCGTGGAGAACCAGGTTTGTTATTCATTTATTTATTTTTCCAAAAAATTTGATTTAAAGATATATCAAAAAATAAAATAAATAAAAAAATAAAATAAAAATTAAAAGATGGAATGATTGTTTCACATTTTCCTTATGGACCAACCGCATATTTTAGTCTTCATAATGTTGTTCTTAGACATGATATTGAAAATAGAGGAACAGTTTCAGAACAATATCCACATTTAATTTTTGAAGAATTCAATTCAAAGTTAGGAGAAAGAGTTAAAAATATTTTGAAATATTTATTTCCAGTTCCAAAACCAGATAGCCATAGAACTTTAACATTTGCAAACTCACATGATTTTATTAGTTTTAGACACCACGTTTTTCAACAATATGGAAATAAAAAAGTTGAATTAATGGAAGTTGGACCTAGATTTGAGATGAAATGTTATTTTTCTTATTTTATTTATCCATTCCTTTGAACCCTCTTTTTTTTCAACAAAACTTTTTTTTTCTTTTTAGTATATCAAATCACATTGGGAACAATCGAAGTTACAGAGGCAGACAAAGAATGGGTTTCTCGTCCATACATGAATACAGCAAAGAAAAGAGATTTCTTGTAAATATAATAAACTTTATTTTTTTGAAACAAAAAACAAAAAAAGTATTTTCACAATTTATTTCTAGATATGTAACAAGTTTTGTTCAAAATTTTTTCTTTATTTTTTCCAAACCTATTTGAAGAAAAAAAAATTCAAAATCAAAAATTTAAAAAAAAAAAAAAAATAAAATACCAATTTCAATTTGATCTTTGGTCCTTCTGAAGAAGTTTCAACTTTAATTTCATTCTCTTTTTTCAATATTTGAGGTGTTTCAGGTTTACTTGAAATAATTGTTTCCCATTCTTGATCAAAAACTTCTTCGATTTTGCTCACATTTTTACAAATAGGAGTCCAACTAGCGTTGTAATAACGACAATTTTCTATAACTAATTTAACATCACATTCAAAATCTATCAACCATTCATATTTATTTCCTTCAATTTTCTTTTGGATTGTGAATAAATCCATTGGCTCCTTGATTATTTGATAGTATTCAGGTAATTCATCTCGACTTACAAGATATCGAAAGTCACGACCAACTGGATGTTGAATTAAAGTTTTTACTAAAGCTAAACACTTTCCTTTATAAAAATCATCCCAAGGAGGAGAGTTCTTGACTTTTGATTGTCCTCTTAAACTTCTATGTGTTGGTGCCTTTGGTGTAGCTTTTGGCTCAGCTGCTTTACCATCCCATGCTTCATCAAAAATTGTTTCTAATTCAATGGAAAGTTTATAAACATCACTAGAGGGAGCTATAATAAATCAATAAAAAATGATGAGGTATAAGTAAATCAAGAAACTTTTTTCAGAAAAAAAAAAAAATAAAAAAACCATTAAATCTTCTCGCATTTCCAACAAGTAATCGAATGTCTGATTCAAAACTTTGAAGATTGGAATATCTAGAAGAAGGAAAAAAGAAAAAAAAAAAAAAAGAAAAAGAAATTAAGAAAAATAGTTCACAAAAGAAATAAATAAAATAAAATAAAACAAACTTTTTTTGATCAAGTCTTCTACGAATAGTTTGAAGGTCAATTGGATTCTTAATAACTTCAAAGTAAACTGGAATATCTCTTTTACGAATAGGTAAACGGAAAAGCTCACTACATGGACTAGCAAATAAGAGATCCAACACATTACTACATTTTTCTGAGTCAAATACATTTCCATTCTCTTCAACAATTTCTTTTTTCTTCCTTCCTCTTTTTTCTTTGTTGTCTTTACTTTCTTTCTCTTCTTTAATTTCGATATCAGGAGTTTCATTGCCATTAGCAACATCTTTCATTTCAACATCGAGGGAACTGGGAGTATTTTGATCAATAGTGGGAGTATTTTTCAAATTTTCCATTAAATATTGTAATGACTCTTCACTTGGAGGTAATAATGTTGTTAGATATTGATCTAACGCAGTAGCATGTTGGCAAATATCAATCCATGATTGGTTAAAAAATTTACAATTTTCAAAAATAATTCTTAAATCAGCTTCAAAATCGAGTATTAAAGAGTATTCTAATGAATGAGAATGAAAAAAAAAATTAAAAAGAAAAAGAAAAATTAGAGAAAAGAAAAAGAAAAAGAAAAAGAAAAAATAAAAAGAAAATTAAAAAAAAAAGAAAAGAAAAAGAAAAAAAATTACGATTATCTCTTAGTTTCTTTTCAACTGTACTAAGATCCATTGGATAAGAAATGACTTCATGATACAAAGGAACAGCTTGAGGGACAGGTTGAAGAAAAGGTGCTGAAAGAGAATGACTTTGGAGTTGTTTGAGAACTCCCAAGCACATTTGAGAGTAATTTTCGTCCATTACAATATCTTTATATAAATCTCCATTTAAAAAGCATTTTTGTTCTTTCATTACTTCAATTGAGGGTGAAGAAGGTTCGGGAATGATATTTGGTTTATCTATGAGCTCATTAAAATAAGTCTCTAATTCTCTTGCAGATTTACAAACAGATGACCAAATTGGGTTGTAATAATAACAATTTGAAAAAATTAATCTCATATCTGCCTCAAATTCATTCTCATTTCTATATTTAGCTGATGGTGGAGATAATTTTTCGAGTACTTTTGAGAGCCACATAGGTTGCTTGACTAATTTATAGTAATTTTGCCAAACTTTTTTATCAAGAGGTTCCAAGAAAAGAGACTATTATTGAAATAAATAAATAAATAAATTTATGAAAGAAAAAGAGGAAGGAAGAAAATTATTACAGAATTTGGATGTTTTAATATCTTATTCATCGTAGATCTCATTATATTTAGCTCTTTATATTGGTCTAAAACTAATTGAATTGAGTCTATTTATTTGTTTGTTTAATTTTCAAATATTGATTGTTTCTTTAACTTCTAAAAAAATTAATTTAAAAGTTTGAAAAAATTATAATTATACCTTCTGATGCAACTTTTTGTGGAGGCCAGAGAGAATTAAATAGTTCTTCAAGTGATTTTGCTTGTTGATGAACCTATTAAAGAAATGAAAAGAAAAAAAAATCAGAATAGGTAAATATAAATCAAATAAATAAATGAATATTAACCGTGCTCCAACTTGAGTTAAAGTAATAACAATTTTGAAAAATTAAACGAACATCTGCTTCAAAATCTCTTAAATATTTATAACTTCCAGGAGTATTCAACTTATGAAAAATTTTTAACAAAAAATAGATTAATATTTATTAACTTTTGTTTTTTTTTTTAAAAAAAAAAAAAATACCTTTTTTCTGATAGTTTCGAAATCCATTGGTTGTTTGATGACTTGATAATAATCTACAAAAGTTTTTTCAACTTTGACCATAAAAGGAACACTATTTGGGTCCTTAGTAATTTTATTAAGAATATCAAGGCAATTGTTCCAGTCTAACTCATCCATTAGATTTTCATCTGAAAGAGAACTCTATTTCCAATTATAAACAATCAATAAAGAAAGAAAGGGAGAAGATAGAGAAGAAAAAAAAAAGAAAACTTGGTTTGCAATAGCCTCTGAAGAAGGTACAGGTTCAAATTGAAGCTCAACATCTCTATGATAATATTCAGTATTTACAATATGCTCCAATACTGAGAAGGGTTTGTTTTTGTTTTTTTTTTGGATTGTTAATTGAAAGTATGAAAGTGTGTTGAGTTTAAAGAAACAGAAGATGAAGAAAAAATGAACCTTTTCCTTTTTTATGAACAGCATCCCAAGGAGGATTATAAGTAAAACAATTTTGAAAAATCAAATTAAGATCATGCTCGAACTCAGCAGGTGAGTGATATTGTCCTTTCGAAAGTTTTTCTTTGATTTGAGATAAATCTCTTGGATTCTAGGATTTTTTGTTTGTGTTTGTTTAGTGTGTTGGAAAAAAAAAATGAAAATCTTTTTTTTTTTTCCTTACCTGGATGATTCGATAATAATGACCAACTGATTTGTCAACTGGCACTTTAAAAGGTATTGAATCAACGTGTTCCCAAAGTCTTTCGAAAATTTCGTCCATTTTTTGAGTTGCAGCGTTACGATCCTAAGTAAATGAATCAATAAATAAATAAATAGATGAATAAGGAGATGAATAAAGAAAACCTTTTTATGAGTTGTATTTTCAAGAGTTGATTGTTCACTAACATCTGATTCTCCTTGTCTTTCTGATGCTTTGCTCGAACTTGGTTTCTCCTTATCCTTATTTTCTTCTGAATAATAATTTCGCATTTCCTTTTTAACATTGACTCCACTCATTCTAAAGAAAATTAAAAGTTAGACATGTAACTTTTATTGGAAAAAAAAAAAATACTTGATTTCAACTTGATACATTTCCTTTTCTTTTTCTCTTTCTCGAGCTTTCTCTTTCTTCTCTCTTTCTTTTTCTTTCTCTTTTTCTCTAAAAATTTCACCATATCCTGAAACAGATTCAGTTCTTTTGAGTAAACTTGATAGGGAAACTTTTTTTTTTTTTTTGAACAAAAAGAAATAAAAAGAAATAAAGAAATGAAAAAAAATGAAAATCGCAAAATTTTAAGTGGATCTAAAGAAGAAGAAAAAAACCTGGATCAAGTTCCACTCTCTTTGGTGCACTATCGAAACTGTCACCGACTTGACTAATCTTTTTTGAAAAAAAAAAAAAAGTTGAAAGCAAACACCAAAAGAAAGATAAAATAATAATAATAATAATAATAATAATAATACTGTTCGTTTAGTGACTTGATCTTCAGGATTTTTATGATGAATTGTGATCATATTTAAATACATTTCATAAAAATGATGATAAATTAAATTATTATGACAAACAGAGCTATAGTAATTTATATTAGTTTTGTTATTTCTTATTTTTTTAAAAAAAAATTATAGATAAATGATTTTACTTTAGTAATAGTGGGATTTCATCTTCTTCGAAAGCTCTAATTGATTTATTGACTTCATTATCAATATTTGTCAATAAGGATTCAATTTGTCTTCGAATTACAGTATTTTGACAAGCCGTAGAAAATAATTTAGCCAAACACTAAATTTTCATTATTATTAGCTAAGGAAATATTAGAATAAAAACAAGGGAAAGGAGAAAAAAAGAAACCTTAATTGTGAAATATCTTATTTCAAATGAAGAATCTGAGACAACGATATTTAATAAATATTTAAATAAAAATGGATCTGAGATTCCAAATTTAATCAAAGCACGAATTGCAACCTAAAGTTTTTTTTTTTTAAGGTTTTTGTGAATAATTATAAAATAAATTAATTAATAAATAAAACCTCTCGAACTGATTTATGATACTTTGGTTGAGAGTGATCAAGGAAGAATTGTAATTTCATTGGAACGGATCCAATAGCTTGAAAATGAAACATGGCTTCAATACAACTTGCTCTAATTACATCATGAAATGAGGGTAAATTCTCTTCTCTAAATAAGTATCGATCAACTTCTTCTAAAATTATATCTATGTATGGAACTTTTTCTCGTTCTTCGATTGGTCCAGAATAAATTGCATTTGTTGAATGAAGGGATTTTCCTAAGGCTAAAATTGCATTACTTATATAATATACATCAGAATATTCGTTTTGAGAGTTATCATTAAATCTAAATTTTTTATTTATTTTTTTTTGATGATTAAAAATTGATGAGACTTTTTTTTTTTTAAAAAAAAAAATTATTGTTGAAATCAACCTTAATACAGATAATAAATATTTAATTGTTACAGGCATAGGAAGTCCATTTTCATCACGAACAGGGGCAGAAGCAGATAAAAGAGCTTTTTTTTTTTTTTGTTTAAAAAAATTTTTCCAAAATCATAAAGGGAAAATAAAATAAAATAAATAAAATTTACATTTTTGAAGAAAATAATCCATAAAATTTGAGAAATTGTTTGGTTTTGGAACACAAATTGTTGGGGGTGTAATTTGAGATCCATCAAAATTTTTTGTTACAAATGAAGGAAGAGTTGCTTTATTTATAATTGCTGGATCTTCATTCTCTAATAAATGTAAAACATTATTTGCTGAGACAGATCCAAGTCCAAATTTATAAGAAAAATATTGTTGAAGACAAGATAATCCTAGAAAATCTAACATAGGTATTGCTGAATGTCCTAATGCAAAACAGGCCTTTTGTTTTGTTTAATTTTGTTTTTAATCTGATATTTTTCTCATTTAAGTATTTTTTTTTTGTTGTTGTTGTTTTTTTTTTTTTTACCTCTCTTCTAATTTTATGGAATGTTCTTGTATCAGAAACGGCTCTCAATAAAGAGTAGGTTGCAGTTTTTGAAGGTTTAGATTTCAATGCACGAATTGCTAAATAAATTTATTTAGATTATTATAAAGATAAAATAAAATGAAATAAATAATAAAATAAAATGAAAATTTGAAGGATTTAATTTTACCTAATATTTGTGAAATGACATCTTTATCAGATCTAAGTTGATGTCTCCAACTTAATTCTGATTGACTAAGACCAAATGATGAAAGAACCCATTCATTATCTGGATCAAGTCTTAACCATAACACTCCTGAATCTGTCATCTCTTCTTCATCTTCTTCTGTTTGAGTTAACATGATTTCAATTCCAATTTCAGTTTTGTTTCGTTTCCATCTTTTTCCACGAGAATGAATTGGAAATTCAAACCTATTTTTCAATATTTTTAATTATTATTTTATTTTTGAACAAAAAAGAGGAACGAAAGGAAAGAAAGAAAGAAAGTACCTATGTTGTTCCTCATCTACATGAATAATATGATCAAAAGAACCTTCAGATTCATTAACTCTAACTGTTAAACTTCCCATATAAATTTTGGGTTCTCCTGATTCGGTTGTCTTTGGTAAAAGTTTACTAGTTGAAGATTGTGAAAGGGTACACTCTACAGTATTTTTTTTTCTATTCCATGCATAACTACATTTAAAAATTGGACATCCTGGATTTGTAATCCAATGATCACTTACAGCTTGGATTTCTTTTTCCCTTCCTGAATTCTGAGATGATGGAAAATGAGTAAAAATTTGAAAAAGAAATAAAAAGAAAACTGAAGAATAAAAAAAAAATTTTTTTTTTTAAAAATTTTGAAACCTTCTTTAAAGATTTTAAAAGGATGTTAGCTGATAATCCTTGACTTAATTCTCCTTCCATTGCAGAAGAAAATAATTTTCCTAAAACTTTAGTCATATCAGATTTTCCTGTCACTCTTTCTAATATATACACGACAATATATGACTTATTAATTATTAATTATCAGTAATTAATTTTAAGTTATATTTAATTTTTTTGAAAGAAAAAACCTTTTTTCGAACAAATTCAGCTCTACTTTCATCAACAACATATCTATGATATTCTGGATGATTTAAGGGTAATTGAACTACATCATTTTCACAAACCCAATCAGCATCCACCTAAATTCAAATCAGAAATTTCAGTCATTCAATGACACTTTCAAAAAAAAAAAAAAAAATCCTTTCTTTTTAGGATTTTTTCTTTGTTTTTTCTTTTTCATTTACCTTCATTTGATATAAAGTTTCATTTTGTCCAAGATTCTGTCTAAGAAATTGGTTAGCAAGATATTTACAGAGTCCAATTAATAGCCAAGAATCTGAAAGATGTTTTGAAAATAAAAACATTCCAAAATATTGTTCAGCTAAAGCTTCAGTAATACAAGTTCTTGTTTCTAAAGTTTGTTCAATTATTGATTCATCATGAAGAAGATCAGTTGAAAGAATAGAAATTGAGGCTCCAATAGAAGTTTTTAATTGAAAACTGTGTGGAACAAACACCTAATCATTATTTTAATTTTTTTTTTTTCATTTTTTTAAATTTTTTTGAAAAATAATAATAATAATAATAATAATAAATAAATAAATAAATAATAAGAAATTGAACTTGTTTATATGTATCAAAAGGAAATGGTGTTCCAAGAAAGTCTTGAAAAAATTCAAATGCCTTGGAAGTAACAGATGTTGAATGTTCGATTTCATGTTTATACTTTGGAGGATAAAAATGAAAAATACTTCCTGAATTTCGATCTTGAAAAACCTAAAATATAAAAAAAAAGGTATTGCAATGTATTGTATTTTTTTTTTTTTTCAAAAAAATAAATGAAATGAAATTGACTTCAAATGGTCCTGCAGCTAAACTTATCATTGGAGAAGAAATTGGTGTTGACATTTTAAAAGAAGCAATTTTTCTTTGATTATCTAACATTTGCTGTAATTGTAAATCACCACTTGTAATAACAATCATATCTTTTGGAATAATATAATCAAATTCCCATGGACATCTATCTTGAATTGTATCAATACATGGAATCCAAGTTCTTGGAGATGATCCCTTTCAAAATAAATAAAATCAATAAATTGAGTTTACATTCCTTTAGATTCTTTTTTTTAAAAAAAATGAAAGTACTTGATTATGTGAAAATAAAAATTTGGAAGTTGAATCGTATGGTGATTTTACAAAATAGAGTCCAGCGCAAGGTCTAGTTATTGAATACATGATTTTGATTGAAAGTTCTGGTGGATTTAAGTTCTGATTTGATCCAATGTGAAAGTAAAGATTTTTTTAATTGTTTGAAAGTTTTTAATAATAATGATGATAATATCACATTAAAAAGAAATTTAAACCGTTAATTCTTCTGGAATATCAACAATTAGTTCTCCAGCTTCATAGTTTTTTTCGAAATCTTTATATTTTTGCTTTAAAATATTTAAATTTTTTTGAAAAGGATCCACTTTGAGAGAAGACCTAAATTTAATAATTGATTTTAAAAGAGTTAATTGAATCCATCCTCAAACTTTTATTTTTCTTTACTTTTGACGAACTTTTCTCCTCCAATTTATAATGTTTTATTAAAGAGTTTTCAAATAAACCAAATAAATATAATTTAATAAAAACAAAATCTGTTCAAATATCATGACTTTCTTTATCTTCTATTCTTTTCTTCTTCTTTCTTCTTCTTTTCTATGTTTGAAATATTACCTTTGTCTAAATGATGTCTGAGTAGTCTCCACCAAAATTTCCTCCACAACACATTGATCAGAACAATGAAGTATGACTCTCTCAGGATACTTTGTCTGTGAAGCTATTGTCATACAAGTCCAACCATAGATCTCTTCTAACTCAAAGTCAAGTTCCAAAAACACCTTCTGTCTCACCAAGTGGAAAGCTCCCTCATCTCCACTTGACATCCCTTTTAAAGACCTTTATTCCAAAAATAAACATCAATAAAATAATATAAATATGAACAATTGTGAATAAAATATATGTTTTATATTATTTCAATATTGAATTCTGAAATGGGATTTGATATAAGTTTTATAAGACAATTGGGAATCGGAATTTCTAATTACTTTTCACTTTCTTTGGCTTTTTTTCTTTTTCTTCCCTTCTAAAACAATCATAATCAAAAAAGTTAGGAAAATTTTTTTAAAAAGTAAATTTTTGAAAGGTTATAAGTTAAGAGTTTGGAAGTTAATATGAGAGTAGAGAATGATGAAGAACGATTTGAAAATGTTTTTATTCGATTAATTGATTCAAAAAAAAAAAATGAAAATGAAAGAAAAAAGCCCGCCAAAATTTACTTCAAAAAAAAAAAAAATTTTTTTTTTATCCTCTTTTTTCCTTTGCTTTTGGATGATCATCGTTATTTCTTTCAAATCATCAAAAATGATATTTTGAACTTTGAGTTCTTTCCATCAAATTTGATTAGATTTTTCTTCTTTGTTTAATTCGACGTTCATGCCTTTATCTAAATTTAGTTGACTAAGCTTTTTGTTCGGAAAAATATCATATCGTTTTTTTTTTCCCCAAGGATTTCATACTTTGGATGGAGCGAAGGTGTAAAATGTAATGAGAGAAATCTTTTTTGGACAATATCTTTAGATGTATTTGGGTTTAATTTTTTTAAAAAAAGTCATCCTCAATGCTTTCACTAAATTGAGATTTTTTGCTTTAGTATTCAGGATTTGGAGAGAGTTTGAAACTTTTCTGTTTGAAATCAAAGAATCAGAAGTCCCATTCCAAGATTGTTTGTCAAGTGTTACATCAAGACTTTGAGATTCTTCACCCATTTCTTCAAAAGATACTAAAGGGAAAAGTCCCCCAAATAGTTAATGATATTCATACAAGTGTCATTTTGTAATAAGAGTGAATAGAGTGTAAATTTTTTGTTGAACAATCTTTCAACACCTACATGCCAGTGAACTTTTGCCCTTTTGTCCTTTGTTGATTGAAGTTAGAGAAGAGATCTGTTTTTGTAGCATTCTTTGATCAATTCAGCTTTTCTTTTAGGTACTGCAATATCTGGAATTTTTTAAACAACAATTGGAGATCTGGAACAGTAATGTCATGAAGTTGTTGGAGTATGTTTGCCTTGTTTGAATATTGCCCATACAAATGGCTCACAAGAAATCCAGTTACTACGATTGTTAATCGACTTTTTTCATTCACTGGATTTACTTCGTATACTTCAGATTGAAAAATTGAGAGTAGCCTCGTCAATTGTTGGAATAATAATGGACATTTTTCGTATAAGTGTTGAGAGGAGAATTAATTTTCTTAGCTTTGAGTTGATCGAGATGAATTAGCAATTTGAAACAAATCTTTCTTCGACATCTAATCAGCAATATTTTTTGATTCACAAAAATCAATATCTAGAGTTGCTAGTGATTGTTGAAGAATAATACAATCTTTTAGATGGTAATTAAAACATGCATCACTGGAATTCCAATTATCATTTTTTCATTAGCAAGTGTCTCGAAAAATTTAGATAGTAACCCAAACTCGCAACCTTTAATTCAAATCAATTTTGTTCAAGATTGAGGAAGATAGTTGCAAAGTTTCTCCTTTTCTGTTAAATAGCATAGAACCTTTCATCAATAGTAATACAGTCGATTGAAAGTCAAAATTGTAGTTCTGATTTTTGTTGAAAAGCAAATCATGTGCCAGAAAAAATAAAAATAAAAAAATAAAAAGTCAAAAGAATTTATTTGCCACTTTTTGTTACAAACTTCAATTTGAACATAAATCTTTCATTTGTTTTGAAAGTTCAAATTGAAGTTTGTAATTCAATCATTTGCAATCAATCAATCAAATAAAATAAACTTCTAATTCATTGTTTGACCATTCAATGAATGATTCATTATTGAAGGTTGTCAGAATAAAAGATTGTTGTCCGGAAGTAGGAAAACCACAGGAAAATCCACAGACAAGAAGGAAAAAAAAAAAAAAAATCTCGGGGTTCTTCCTTTCTTTTTCCCAATCACAAAAAAAAAAAAAAAAACTTGGAAAAAATCTTGTAAAAAAACTTGGAAAAAAAAAAAAATGAAGTTTTTCGTTGCCCTCTGCTTGCTTCTTGCTTTAGCTTCAGCTGTTCAAGGTTGAAACTTAACCTCAATTTGACAAATTTATTTCATTCTCATTAAATTTTATAGTTTATCTTTTATTTTTTTTTGTTTTTTAATTTTTTTTTTTTTTTTTTGTATTTTGTTGAAAAGTTTCTGTTCAAAGATTTTCTCTTTTTTTCTTTTTTGAAACAAAAAAAGATTTTCCAAAATCTTGTGGAAAAAAAAAAAGATCTTATGGAATCTTTGAATTTTTATTGAATTCAAACTTTATTTATATTATTTTATTATTTTATTTTATTTTGTTTTGTTTTGAAAGGAAACTGTGAAAAAAGCAAACTAGATTCCGAAATTTTACAAGAGAAAAAAAAAAAAATTTTTTTTTAAAAAATTATCTCCTTTTTTCTTATTGTAATCTTTTTTTTAAAAAAATTCTTATTTTATATAGTTGGAGAGCTCGTTGTTCTTCAATGGCCAATGAAAGAAAAAGCACCTCTTAAAGGAGGAATAAATGGGCTTAATGTTGCAGGAGTCCTTGCACATCTTGGCTCTGCTGGAGGAGTTCACTCACTCCCACCACTTCCACTTCCAGCTGGAAACCCATTTAAAAAGACTTCACTCACTTACCTCTTAACTGTATCTTCTGCACCATCAACAAACCCTTTTGAAACCCCAGTTGCTTCTTTCCCTATCTTTCTTTCAACTCCACAAAAAAATGGAGCTGATTTAATTAATACACTTTTATCTGGAGAAACTAACCAATTTTCCCCCGCTGCTTCATTCCCTGATATTCTTTCTCAAATTTCTCCTGAATCATTAATTCTCTCAATTTCTTCAAACTCTGAAATTTTAACCTCAATTTCCCCAAAAAAACAATTATCTCGAAATGCATTAGCTAACATTCTCTCTATTAACTATCAAGTTTCATTTATTTCATATTCATTTTTTTTGAAAAATTTTTTATTTTTTTGGTTGGTTTCCATTTTAAAACCTTTTTCTTCTTTTTTAGAATTCTCTTAAAGTAACAGGAAAAGCTCAATCTCAAAAAACTATGGATTTATTTGAAGATCTTTTCCAAGCATCTGAACTCTCTCAATTCAATATTAAGAATTCAGATGGTACATATCTTTTTGATGAAACTATTAAGGTTCTTTTTTATTTTTATTTTTATTTTTATTTTTATTTTATTTTTTAATTTCCATTTTTTAAAGTTGAGAAGAAAAAAAAAAAGAAAGAAAGAAAAAGGGAAAAAAAAAGAAATAATTATATGTATTTTAAAAAAAATGAAATTTAGGAAGATAGAGCTTTCCTTTTAGAACTCAAAATTATTTCTACACTTCTTGCTACACTTGAAAAAACTGATTTAGCTTCACTTCTTGAAGATAATAATCCTGATTTTATTACATTCAGTTCTACATCATTAGAAGTACTTTTTCATCATTTTCTTTTTCATTCTTTTTCATTTCTTTTTTTCTTATTTCGAATTATCTTAGGGTTTACTCTCCCGTTATGGATCTGCTTCAGAGAAATACCAAGGAGCCTGGTCTAAATTAGTTGGAACAATTGAATCAGTTTTTTTTTTTCCTTTCCCTTTTTTTCTTCCTTTTTATTTTTTAGAAAAAATAAAACTTCTTATTTCTTTAGGTTAACGAAAATCTCAAAGTTTCACAAGATAAAGTCTTTGAAGTTCTTTTATTAAATGCTGAAAATAGAGCAGAGGCTCGCCCTAAAAGAGCTGTATATAAACGCGATTTTTATAATGTTGCAGGAAATTGTTATCCTGATCAAGCCACCTGTTTAAATTCTACCAACTCTTGTAATGAAAGAGGAACTTGTGAACTTGTTAAAAAAAACTCTGTATCGGTACTGATTTACTTCTATTTGGAAAAAAAAAAAAAATCATGATCTGATTCAAAAAAAAAAAAAAAAACCAATATATTTAGTCATGCTATCGTTGTAAATGTATTGCCACAAGAGCTGGAGAAAGCTGTGAGTTTGGTAATTTAGCAACTTCACTTCACACTACTTTCTGGATCTCTGTTTTTGTTGTTGTTCTCCTTATTATGGTTTGTTACAATTTGGCATACATGGATCCAGGAACTGATACAGTTCTCTTTAGAACTCCTTCTTCAAAACCCAAGAAGGATTAAAAAAAACTTTCAAGAATATAAAATTACAAAGATTTTATTTTATTTTTTCTTCTTGTTATTGTTGCAAATAAATTTTTTCCTTCCTCCTTCTTATTCGATTTTATTTTTTTCTTCAGTGATATATATTTTTGTTGATTTTTTTTTTTTTTTTTAAAAAATTTTTTTTTTTATTTTAATTATTATTTTTTTTTTTTTTTTGAAATCAACTCAGTCGCTTCTCAAACTCTTTTCAATTAAGAAACTCTTTTCACAGAACTTTTTCAATTCAGTTTTAATTTTGTTTAATTTTTTTTTTAAATTTTTTTTTTTTTTTTTAATAATGGGAGACACAACCTTATATTTAATAAGCCAAAACTCACCTTCACCAAGCCGAGATTATCATAGTAAGTTTTTTACTTTTTTCTTTTTGTTATCATCTTTTTTCTTTTTGAAAAAAAAAATATAAAACTGTTTCAAAATCAAGTTAATTAAGTTAATTACTATTTTTTATTTCACAAATTGAACTTTTGATGTTTTAACCTTTTGGTTTATTTATTCTTTTTGATTTCTATTTTTTTCGATTTTAATCAAGTTATTTATTTTATCGAATTTTTGAATTTTCTTTTCTTTTGATTTCACTCATTCTTTTCTTTGGTTTGATTAAATTTTTGGAAGAATGAAATAAAGAATATATTACTCTCTCAACTATTACAATTGTAAATAATAAAAACAACACAAATCAACAACAAACAAAAAAAAAAAAAAAAAAAAAA
>ERZ778024.2373-NODE-2373-length-16851-cov-60.846273_pt1 | contig 16851 bp, 7 predicted proteins | sample MGYA00375754_ERZ778024 | MGnify/ENA primary metagenome ERZ778024 (study PRJEB29350, sample SAMN05389827) | bioreactor metagenome | isolation source: Thiocyanate bioreactor | place: South Africa: University of Cape Town | collected 2014-02-18 ...
TATCTGGTCGTGGTGCAGGTTATTTGTGGAAATCATTTTATTTTACAGAAATGTTTACTGGGCGAACAAAAACATTACTGGCATTTGATTGGATTCGTATGCAAATATATGGAAGAGATATTAGTCGATATTAATACATCGGCACACTATAATATTTAATTTTAATTTCATCTTTCTCTCTGATATAAAAAATGACTGATAAAACTGAAGAAACTAAATATAATATCATTTATATTTTCTGCGGCAATAAAGCACGATATGAACAAAGGTCCAAAGAATGACCAAAAGTCAAAGGTGTCTTCACAGATATTCGACTTACTTTTTGTTATGAATCATTGGTACATATTCTTTCTCCAAATGCACCTGAAAAAATCATAAAGACGGTTTCATCTTTCATCGATGTCATCGAATGTATTGACAGTGTTTTCAACGTCCTCTTTTTTTTCAATTATTTTTCATTTATTCTGTTAAAATATTACTATTCATAATATTCCGAATGATTGAAAAAGTTGTATGTGCATGTTTGCAACAGATGTCAATTATTTCCAATTCAATCGTCGTCGCATTTGACTTTGATATTGATGCATAGCATTTCCAAATTCGGTCTTATAGTAGTTTGACGGTAAAATATAAATAATAGAATTTAACATCGGTGGTAGAAAAGAAATAAAATATCCAACTAGAAATAGCCAAGAATCATTTGTAGATTGCATACATTTCGATATAAAGACAATAGCTAAACGTGGTATTGCTAAAATAGTTAAAGTCAATGGTGATATAAGAATATGTCGATATTTTTTAATTTGTTCTTTGAAAATTTCTTTAAAATCACTCTTAACATGAAGTGTTTGTTCATGACGAGTTTTCTTCCAAATAAGAACAAGTGCTGAAATAATATTGACAACAAATGCACCAATAAAATGTACAGATTGAATTATATAATCATAAATTTGTAGAGATCGACTGTATCTCACAGTACACCATATTCGTTTGATTTCATCGTTATATTCATGTTGTTCATCGAGTAAATCTCGAACGAATGGATCATGAATTGCAGTTCCAATAGTAATCAATAGAAGAATAGAAATAGCATATTTTGCATTTCTTCTACTTTTTATTTTATTAAATCGTGTACCTTGAATTGTAGTCATTGTTCTTTCCATGCATATACATGCATGTAACCATTTATTCATAATTAAACAAATACGTAGAATAGTATCAATTGAATAACATTGTGAGAATAGAAATTTTCGATTTGATAAAGTTCCCGTTTGTGTAAATAAAAGAATGAAAAATTTCCATATAAAAAATATCATTGTTACTACAGTTATTATCGATAAAGTTAATAGATATAAACCACAACCGAGTTCAAGTATAGATTTTCTCTTAAATGTAAGCATACAAATAATACTATCGATGAATCCGATAATAAAGAAAAGAATTGTTATTACTAAACTAAATTGAACTATGGATAATTGTTGAGTTAAAGAAATATCTGGTTGAATGTGATAACCTAAAATAGCATCTAATGATAAACCGAATCCTCTTGTACTAAATTGACATCGACTTCCATAAAAACATGCTAAACAAATGCACATTGATTGTGTTGGACATTGAGGTTTATCATGTAAACAATAGGCATTATTTTCACATTCATTTTGACCAGCACAATCATATTTCATCTGATGATCGAATAGAAAACAATTAGCTATACGAACATTCGTATGTTGTTGACATAGACATAAATGTATAGTATCATGAAAACAAGAAAGTTTTAATGAAGAATTTTGGCACGGTAAATGATAGTATTTGATTTTTCGAGTAGGATGTAGTTGAAGAATAGTTTGATTGAATAGTTCTGTCAGATTTGGACAACGATTTGATGAAGAAATTGTTTGAAAATTAAGAATTCGATAAATATAAGCTAGATAATATTTCTTTTCGAATTCAACAAAAATCATATGAAATGGCAATGGCCATCGGATAGAAATCGAATTTTGTGGAGTTAAAACCGTTCGAAAACTAGTTGAACGTAATGGATCTTCATTTTGTTGAACTTGAATAAAATGAATAAATATATTTGGTGATAGTATCATATCTTTATGAAATACTAATGTGACATTTTCATCAGAAAATTCACATCGATCTCCATGATAACCATTCGAACATATACATGTAAATGTTTTATTGTATGACATTGAATCGTCATTAGGTAGACATACACCACGTTGATTACATACTGAACTATTATTATTATTATTCGATTGACAGACAGTGTTTGTAATAAGACAACGAGGACCAAATCTATGCATTGGACAAACACATATCGATCGATTTTGTGCTGTGATGCCAATAGATATGGAATTTGATGAACATGCAGATGGATGTTGAATCTGACATGCTTGTCCAGACCAACCTCAATTGCATAGACAGAAATTAGTTCCATCTGGTTGATTTGCATATCGAATACATTTACCATGATGACCACAGATTTTATTTGAACAAATTCGGTGATTCTGTTGAACAGTCTTTGGAATTTCAATAACAAACACTAGACGATGAACAGGCAGAAATTTATATTTAATCGGCAATAAAATACTACTATGATATTCCATAAGAATTCGATCATAGAAATCAATATGAAGATAATAATTTTTTGAAAAATCTTTCGATCGAGTTCCGTAAATTAAATACATATGAAATGCTTGTCGACAATCTCGTATTGATACATAAGTAATTTGTTCATAGGAATGAACAATTCGTTGTTGACTATCATCAATAAGTGATATTATAATAGTAAAAATGGTCCGTATTGAACTAGATAATGAACGAAATTGAATCGAAAGTGCGAGACGTTGATTTTGATATTGACATCTATCACCGTAATAATTCGCTGCGCAAAGACATGTTGTTTCAGCTTTTGAATTATTTAGCCAAACTTTCATTCGTATTCCGTAATTACAATCATTTGTAATGCTTTTTGATAGATGAACTATTGCGGGCGAATTTGATGGATACACATTTTGATGATTACTGGTCAAATCTATTGTTTGACTTAGTTGAAAATAAATACGATTAGACATTTGTTTAGTATCTAAATATTGACAGATGAGTTTCTCTTGATCAGATAGGATTTGTCGATTTTCTTCGAAACAAAGGAGATTATACTTTATATTCGAGGTATTCGTTATGCAAAGACGTTCATCGGACCCATCATCACAATCTTCAATGCTGTTACAAAGAGTACCAGGGCCGAGACATGTTGGATTGTCATTTTTTGAACAATAAAAATTGTGAGCATACATATGAAGATTGTTATCGATGCGTCGACATAAGTGTGGTTCATCTGTTGCACCAACACAATCGACAGAACCATCAAAGATTTTCTCTTTGGGTAAGCAATGAAGTCTATATGTTTTCAATGAAATACACAAATGATAATCAGATGAACAATTTAATACTGAAGATGTTAAACAACCTATTTCATCTTCACCATTTGGACATTGCCATAGACCATTACAACGAGTATAGATATTGTTACATGACCAATATTGACATTCTGTTTCATCAGTTTCATTTTTTCCATCGATTAATTGATCTTTTAAATGAGTAAATCCATCACATACAGTTTGAAATGATATTGTTTGATATGGATCAAATTTTGTATTTGTTTCATCATTACAAGTTTCACAGTTACACGGACCATTACCAACTAAAGTATATGAAATATAATTATTCGATTTTGAACATAGAAAATGTGTTTTTTGTAATTTTTCATTTGTAAGATGATTAGTATCCTCATCATCGTTATATGGACAATCGATATGCGAATCTCGAACACGATGAATCGAAATACATTTTGATGATTTTTGACATTGATACATATCCGAACGATGACAAATATCCGATGGATAATTTATTGTTGGATCATAAATACTGAATTCTTCAATCATTAGTCGTAAATGTTGATCAAATGATAACGCCCACATCGTATAAGGTGAACGTTGCAATGGGTAAAATGGACGAAAACATGTTCGATTTTTGAATGAAATTTTTGAATGATTTGTAAAAAGTTCATAATAACGAGGATTATTTGGACATAGGTAATGTATATAGTATTCGCCCTTGTTATAATAATCAGCTGCGTCTATTCTTTGATAAGCCAAGTAGATATCATTAAATAAAACGGGAACATTGGGAATAAATAACATTGGTGGACAGTATGCTTCAATCTCTTCTAAACAATTCATTTTCGAACAAGGTATGCCATACGGTCTTGTTGGCATATCAGGAGTATACAGTAGATCTTTGAATGCTGACCAACAGTTTTCATGAATAGATTCATCTCTCGTTGTAAACATTGCCTTTACTAATGCTTTGTCACGTGCTTGTTCACAAAATCTTGTCCATAGATTAGAAACACGACATACTTCTCGATGATAAGATTTTCGACGTATTGTTGTTGTAACATGATTTAAAGCAAAATATTTTCCGATAATTTTTCCAGTTTCAGCAAAACGATCAAAACATTCGGAATCATAAGTATATTCTTTCTGAAATGACCTTGGAATACATGGTCCATTCCAACATCGATATTCATCATTTTGACATGAATTTATTTCTAATTGTAAACAATCTTGTTCGTCGATTGCATTAGTAGGACAATCAACTTTTCCATCACAAATATCAGCCCAATGTAAACATATTGGCAGTACTGAATTCGAATTGCATTGTAAATGAGTATAACAAGTTAACGTTGTCGGTTCAATTATTTCTTCAGATTGAATATCTAATTCATATTCACATTGAAGACCAAATCTTGGCCATGAACAATTCAAATAAATTTCATTATCGGATGATGAATTCTTTGTGTCGAGATAGAATTGATATTGTTCAATAAGATCGATAGGAGCTGACCAGAAATATAATTGTTCACTGGTGATATTATATTTAGCTAGTTCAATAAAAGTCAACTTTGAGTTATATCGACTGTTTTCAATTGGAAATTCCGATGAATATTCGTTCATACAATAGAAAAATATTCTATTTTCAATAAGAATAGATAAACAATTGTATTGTACGGTTGATCTCGTTTGATTTGTATAATATAAATTATTTGGCGACATAGTCCGAGAAGAATGTATGCAGATAAAATATAATAAAACTTGAATTAGGATCATTTTTTGTTTTGTGCTCGGAGGACAAAAAAATTTCTATTCAGGACATTGACGGTAATTAATTCAAGATGTTCTAATATATACTGTGCAGACTTAAAAATAGTTTGACAGCTTGTGTTGTTGTTGTCATTCTTTGTACCATATGATTTCAAATCAACGATTATTGGAGCTGATCTTGTTCTTTCTCTTAACATTTTGGAGAATCTGCGTAATGACAAAGAATTGAAGTCGCACATGATTTTTTTTCGTTTTTCCCTTGAGTCATACACAATGATATTGCCATTTGAAATATTTGACCACATTTTGATATCAAACAGTGTTTTCTTTTAGAATTTTTCATAAGTCAATGGTTTGCAGAATATTGCCCCGAATGTTCTATGATGCACATGGCAATAGTCAAAAAACGAAAACGTGTATTTTTTGATGTCACAGCATTGGTTCGGGAAAATATCAATACAAATATACGATCTCTCTCCGATAGAACTAAAGATAATGAATGAATGAATTTGTATTTCTTTTTATAAATCTTATTATGTCATTAAATGACATCTAGTTAATTTCCACATTCTGGTAGTGGAGCTAGAGTTCGACTCGAACGACGTTTTGTGAATTGAAATGAATACTTTTCTCAACACCACATATATCCAAAGATTCCAATTGTTGAATATCAAAAAAGGTTTGAATCATTTTCGGATCACCATAGATCGGTTCACCATTAATAATTACAAGCTCCAATCAGGGATGCCGACTTTCTAACCTGATAAATTCTCTTGCCGATGGTGCATCATCGGGTGAACCTTCGACAAGATGAATAAGCAATGTATCATTTGCAGACAGTGCTTTTTCGGTCATTTGTAATGGAAAAACATTGTAAAGAATTTGTCTAAGTGTTGGATCATCATCAAGGTTCTGTGCTAATCCTTGATTGCACGGTTTTCGTAAACCTCCAATGACACTCGTTGCACCTTGTATAATGGCTTTGATTTCTGCATAGAGTTGCATTTGACATTCGAGATCTACTTGAAGTAATGCTCTTTGCGGAGCTTGTATTAGGATTTGATATATGTTCTTGATTTGGTTTCCATCGTGGAAAAATATTGTACATCAAATGATTGTGAAGATCAATTAAACCTGGAAGAATAATACCTTTGGTATGAATAACAATCGATTCTCGAGAAATAGTAATTCGATCACCAACTGCAGCTATATGTTCATCGATAAGCAATAATGTTCCATTTTTAATACTATGATCAGTTAGAAGAATTCGACCGATTAATGCTATCGGTTCCTTTTGTCCTAAGATAACGTTTGACAAAAAGATAACTAACAAAAAACAATGCAAATGATACAGCATTTTTTGTTCTTTTGTAATTGATCATTGATCGTACGCGCTTTTGTATTCTACGCGTAATCTTTACCTGAGGATTAAGTAACTATTATAAAATAAATGTTAGTATAAAATACGGCTTTTTATTTTTCGATTATCGATACGTCTTTTAGATATTGAGTTTGTGTACTCTAAATCTAGAACTTAAGGGTTTTTCTTCAAGTTTAAGTTAATTTTCTCGACATATGTTTCTCTTTCACTAGTCATCATACTCATCGATTGGTATTTTTCTCTTAACGCATGAATGATCAGTATATTGAAAATATTGATTTCAATACAAAAAAAAATCATCAATGTTACTCAATAGTCCAGATTAATGATTTGTCAATGAAACGAATAACTCGGCAGTTCTGAGTATCTCGACCTCTGATCGAGCTCCACCAGCTACTAAAACGTAACCGTTGTGTAAGACTGATGCAGTATGCAACACTCGCGGTGTTCCCATTTCTTGAACACTCGTCCATATCCCAGTTGATGAATTGTAAATATCCGTAGTGTTCATTGGAATTGTAATCCCATTGGGATTAACTTCACAACCAGCAACTAAGACGTTTCCATTGTGTAATAAAGAAGCTGTATGGAATGTTCTTGAATATTTAATATCTCCAGTAAGTGTCCACTGTCCTGTTGATGGATCATACAACTCTGTCCGATTCGTACCAATATAATTTTCGTCTATACCGCCGATAATTAATACCTTCCCATTTTTTAATGTTACAGCAGCATGAGCTGCCCGTGTCTGACTTATATCACCAGTAGCTGTCCAAAGTCCGGTCGATGGATCATATAGTTCGCTCGTCTTTGATACGTTTGATGTATTGGTCAATCCGCCAACAACCAATACTCTTCCATCGAGTAGAACTGATGCTGTATGGAACAATCGTTCTTGAGTCATGTTACCAGTTCTTGTCCACAATCCCGTTGATGGATCATATAATTCAGCTGAATTTGATGCATTCTCTTTCTCGTTACATCCACCAACAACTAATACTTTTCCATTCAATAATGTTGACGCTGTATGAACGTTTCTTTTTTCATGCATAGATTGAATAACAGTCCAACTTCCGAACATTGGATCATAAAGCTCAACACTGTTGTCGAATATAGAGCCATTAGTTTCTCCACCAATTACTAACTGTTTTCCATCCAATAATCCAGACATTGCGGGAGAGCCTCGTGCATAGTGCATACTGCCAGTCGGTGTCCAAACTTGTGTTGATGGATCATATAATTCAGTTGAAGCCAAAGTCTCAATCGTGCCCCCATCTCCTCCACCAACAATTAATACTTTCCCGTTACTCAAAACTGCTGCTGTGTGCGTTGCTCGTACATTCGCCATAGATGCAGTATAAATCCATTCTAGACATAAAACGAACTCAAATTTCATCATTCCTTTGTTGTAGTTTACCGGACTCATCAGTTGTTGCTACAGATTGTTTCAATCCAAACAATCGTCTATTCAATAACTTTGTTTTGAAACTGTTTGAAGTAGTAGTTAACAATGTTGACATTAAAACCAAACAAGCTATGAAATCATTATGAATTTCTCGACTTCTCTTATTCTAATAAAAAATCTTACCGTATATAAACTTTGAATGCATGTTTTTCGTATTTCAGTATGAATTCGAAATGTGAAACATTTATATTGTTCTAGATCATGCTATCTAATAAATAATAAGATAAACTTTGTCAACATAAATCGTAATGACGTCTTCTACTCACGTCACGAAACGCAAAGTAGAACAAAGCAGATTGTGATTCATGAAGATTTTATTTTTATCTTTTTAGAAATGCGCACGAAACAAAAGTTTTGACTGTAAAAGCAAGGAGATCAAATAAAATTAGTGTTTTTTTTTTAAGTAGATCTGATACAATTTGTCGATTGATTCGGTATGTATTTTGAGCATACACTCCTAATTGAATAATGACAAGTGCCAGAAATTTTAAGAAAATAGTTAAACCACCATCTATTTCAAAACACGAAAGTAAATAGAACATTTGTTTACTAGATACAACTTACATAAACCGAGAAGATTGGTAAAAATACTTAATGGATCTTTTGCAATCATCATTGAATAGGAACATTTTTCAAATGTCCAATTTTCTAACATTAAATTATCAATAATTTCATTCAATGTTGTTTTGCTTGTTGAATTTGATTTAAACAAGTTTGATTGTAAAAACATTCAAGTGTTGATTAACGTAATGAAGTGATTGGTAAACAATCAATAAACATACCATCGATAACTGCAATAATAAGCAAGTCAGTACAGTTCACTGATTGTAATGTTTCACATGAACAATTATCTAGATTCAACGAAAGTGAAATCGACAAAAGAAAAATCTGTATTTACTATATGATCTCGATTTTGTATAAATTTGATTTGATTCATTTGGATCTGGAATAAAACACAAATTTTTTTCATAAATAGACATAAACTGATTCCCTAATGTACTATCAATGATTAAAAGCAGACTTTGTTTAAATATTGTACTAGTTTTATTTTTAAAATCATTTTATTTTACAGAAATGTTTACTGGGCGAACAAAAACATTACTTGCATTCGATTAGACTCGTATGCAAATATATGGAAGAGATATTAGTCGATATTAATGCATCGGCACACTATAGTATTTATTTTCGCACATAAACTAGATTCCTATTTTCAAATTCACTTTTCTCACTGATATTTTTTTCAATAATTCTCGACCTTCATCTCCAATTTGATTCCATTTGAGTTCGAGTGTCGTGAGTGTCTGTAATAAATATAAAAGATAACTGATAGAACCGAAGAAACTAAATATTTATCTGACTTGATTTCTTTCTAATCCTTGAATGATTGCTTGCGCACCTGCATCTCCAATATTATTTAAGGATAGGTTAAGTTCAGTGAGTGTCTGAGATAAATATAAAAGATGACTGATAGAAGTGAAAAAATTGAATATTTATCTAACTTGATTATTTTCTAGCGCTTGTCCAATTGCTTGTGCACCTACACCTCGGATATCATTACGGGAGATGTTGAGTGTAGTAAGTGTCTGCAATAAATATAAGCGATGACTGATGGGAAGTGAAAAAATAAAATATTTATCTCACTTGATTTCTTTCTAACGCTCGACCAATTGCTTGTGCACCTACATCTCCAATATTATTTAAGGCTAGATCAAGTCTGGTAAGTGTCTGTAATGAATATAAAAGATGACTGGTAGAAGTGAATAAACTAATTATGTATTATACTCGATTTTTTTCTAATGCTTGACCAATTGCTTGTACACATTTAGCTCTGATTTCACTATTGTAGAGGCAAAGTGTTGTTAGTGTCTGTAATAAATATAAAAGACTGTTGGTAGATCTGAAGAAACTAAATATTTATCTGACTTGATTTCTTTTTAATCCTTGAATAATTGCTTGTGCGCCTGGATCTCCAATATTATTTGAGGATAGGTAAAGTTCGGTGAGTGTCTGAGATAAATATAAGAGATGGCTGATGAAGCAGAAAAAATGGAATATTTATCTCACTTGATTACTTTCTAACGCTTGTCCAATTGCTTGTACACCTTCACCTCCGATATGATTATGGGAGAGGTAGAGTATGGTTAGTGTCTGAGATAAGCATAAAAGATGGCTGATAGAAGTGAAGAAATAAAATATTTATCTAACTTGATTTCTTTGTAATGCATGACCAATTGCTTGTGCACCTGCATTTCCGATGAGATTGCCAGAGAGGTGAAGTGTGGTTAATGTCTGAGATAAATATAAACAATTGCTAATAGAAGTGAAGAAACTAAATATGCATTTTACTTGATTTCTCTCTAATGCTTGACCAATTGCTTGTGCACCTACAGCTTTGATTTCATTATTATGAAGGTAGAGTTTTGTTAGTGTCTGTAATAAATATGGAAGATGACTGATAGATCTGAAGAAACTAAATATTTATCCAACTTTATTTCCTGCTAATACTTGACCAATTGCTTGTGCGTCTGCATCTTTGATACCATTAGAAGAGAGGTCGAGTGTGATAATTGTCTATGTACGATAGAGAGAAAATTCACTGTAGATGAAGTGAGAGTGTCAGAACTTAATTTACTTGGAATCTTTGATAAGAATTCAGAATAGCATTGAGTCTCTGGCTAACGTTGTTTATTGATATGAATAAGTCTTTTTCACGTAGATGATCGAATATGCGATAGATTATGTCGATTGGAAGTGTATGAAGTGTTATAGACATGTTTCTTGTAATCTGAAATAATATTTGTTATAAAAATTCAGAGACGTATTTAGTGTTCATGAAGCGAAAGAAACGTGAATAGACGAATTTTACAAGCAAATAATCAGTGCTAACTTTTTGCTTATTAATTCTGAAGGATCTGATAGTTTACTGAGTTGCTTGTATTGAAATCGTAGAGTAAAATGTATGGAAAATGTTACCAATTTTGTTTCACTTTTACGTACGTAATTATATGATGAATGATGGAAAGAAGAGGAATGATTCATTCATATGGTAGCTGAGCAACCAAACGATTGCGATTCGTCACAATGGCATTAGCTTCATGAAATATATGTAATACGGTTGTTTTTTTTTGGCGATGTCGCTTTTTTCAATGTATTTGATGGTAGAAAAATTAGGAACGAGAAAATCAGAGCGCTACACAAATAGTACTATTTTCATTTAAATATTTGCATAAGGTGTTTTTACCAAATTCAGAGTTTCTCTTTCGGTATATTCCAATATATCGTAAAACTTGATTTTATTATCCACTCATTTTGAATGTGGTAATCTAACAACTAACTTAAGTTTTATTAACTTCAAATTGTTGAATTCGATTATTTTTTTGAATAAACAATATAAAGATTAATTTAAAAAATTCTACAAGAACGAATTACTATCAATATTTACACGTTTTTAATAAAATTTCAACATAACCTCCACCATAATAAGCAACAGCAATATCAAACCAACCATCATTATTAAAATCAGCAACAGCAACATCATATGGATCAAAATTATAACCCATTGCATGAGATGTTTCATTTCCAAATGTTCCATTTCCATAACCTTGAATTAATATAACTTTATTTGTTCCTGCAGTTACTACAACAATATCTAGTATATCATCATTATTAAAATCACCAGTTGTAATTCCATGTGGACGAGAACCAAAACCAGTTGAATAAATGGTTTCAATATAAAATGATCCATTACCATATCCAAAAAATATATAAATATTATTTGATTGAGAATTGACAACAATTATATCGGTTTGATTATCTTGATTCAAATCAGCTGTAGTAACTGCAACAGGGCGACAATTTTCTTCCATAGGATACGTTATCATTGTTGTAAAAGAACCATCACCAAAACCTAGAAAAATTCCGATATTACTAGTACCATAATTTGCAACAACAACATCTGATCGATTGTCTTTATTAAAATCACTAACAGCAACGGATTGTGGTACCGATTCCAAACCAGTTGAATATGTGATTGCGCCACCAAAACTTTGATTTCCATAACTAATATGTATACCAATATTGTTCATTAAAAAATTCGCCGTAGTTATATCTAATCTGTTATCATGATTAAAATCTCCAAGAGCCATTGATATGGGTCCCGATTTAGTTCCAGTCGAAAAATAGGGTCCTAATAGAAATCGTCCATCACCTAATCCATAAAGTACTAAATGCTGATTTATTCCAGGATTTAATACAGCAATATCCATATTTTTATCATTATTAAAATCTCCTGATCGTATACAATGAGGACTCGTTCCATCTCCAGTTGAATACAATACGACTGAGTCAAATGTTCCATTGCCATAACCGTAAAAAATGCCAACACTATCGTTATTTTCGTTACTCACAGCAACATCCAATAGATCATCATTATTAAAATCATTAACAATAATAAATGTTGGCATCGACGTATAACCCGTGGAATATTTCATTTGTTTTTGAAATGTTCCATCACCATTATTAATAAAAACACAAATATTATCCTGTCGATAATTGGCAACAACAATATCATCTATTTTATCTTGATTGAAATCACCAACAGCAACAGATTGTGGACGTGAATTATCATCTAATAAATAGATAATTACTGCTGCAAATGATCCATTTCCAAATCCGAATAGAACACCAATACTATTATTACGATAATTGGCTACAACAATATCCATATTTTTATCATTATTAAAATCACCTGGCGCAGCACCATATGGTCCTGAATTATATCCAGTAGAATATGTTCGAACAGAAGCAAAACTTCCATTTCCATAACCAATTAAAACCCCTATGGTATTTGATCCAGCATTTGCTGTAATTATATCCACTATATGATCATTATTAATATCAACACTAATTATCTCATATGGATACGAATTCAATCCAACTGAATGCATAATTAATTGTTGAAATGTTCCATTGCCATAACCAAAAAGAATGCCAATACTATTTTTGGCAGCAAATGTTGTAGCAATATCAACATGCGTATCATTATTTAAATCATAACTTATAATTGATGATGGTCTTAAACTAAATTGATTGGAATAATTTTCAAGATTTTGAAATGTTATATAATCATAAGTTAAAAGAATTCCTATACTATCACGACCTTGATTAGCAATAACAAGATCTAAATTATTATCATTATTAAAATCTGATACTGTTATCCAAGATGGTTTGGAACGAGTTCCTGTTTCAAATCTAGTTGCATTATGAAACGTTCCATTACCATAACCAAACAAAATACTAATACTATCACTGTGTGCATTCGTTGATATAATATCAGTTGAATTATCTTGATTCAAATCAGCTGTTGTTACACATTGTGGATAAGCATGTGTACCAACGAAATAAGATGTTTGGATTGAAATGAACCATTTCCGTATCCAATCAAAACACCAATCGTATCGCCACTTGAAGTTGCAACTGCTATATCCGATTGATTATCGTTATTAAAATCACCAATAGCAACTGAATATAGATGTTCACTGTTACTAATTGAATAAATTGTTTCATTGAGAAAACTAGCTCGAATATATCTTACTAAAAGATTTATTGTACCAGTACCAAATTCTGCAATACAAATATCCCATCGTGTATTGTTATTAAAATCAGCAATAGCAACACCTGCTGGACCTGAACCACTTGATAATGGATAGGATTGATCGAATTTAAATGTTCCATTTCCATATCCTATGAGAACACCGACATTATCCGTACCAAAATTTGTTAGTATTATATCAATCTTATTATCATAATTAGCATCACCTAAAGTAAGTGCAGTTGGATTTGAAAATGAATCATCTGTATACACCGTTTTTCCACCAAATGTTCCATTTTCATATCCGAATAAAATAGCAACATAATCCGAAGTTGAATCTGCTATAACGAAATCTAACCAAGTATCATTATTGAGATCAGCAGTAACTATTGAATCTGGATGAGATTGAAATCCTGTTGAATAAGTTACAATTGTTTGAAAATGTCCGTGACCATCACCAAACAGAATACCAACATTACCATTTTCAGAATTAGCAACGGCAATATCCAATCGATTGTCTTTATTAAAATCAGCAACAACAAGAGCACTAGGATCTGAACTAGCACCTGTTGAATAGCTTATTGGATCATTGAAACTACCATTTCCATATCCAAGAAAAACTGCCACATTATCAATACGAAAATTAGCAACAGCAATATCTAAAAATGTATCATTGTTAAAATCAGCAACAGTAACACGAATTGGAAACGATTGAAAACCAGTTGAATACGATATCATTGAAGAGAAATTTCCATGATCAAAAGCGAGATAAATACCAATCGTATGAGATCGATAATTAGCTACAACAAGATCGGTTCGATTATCATTATTAAAATCACCTGTAGCAACCGACTGAGGAGATGAATTTATTCCCGTTGAATAGGAAACTTCATCTGCAAAATTTCCATTTCCATAACCAAATAAAATACTTATACTATCCATGGCAGATTTCGTAGTAACTAAATCTAACAATTGATCATTATTTAGATCAACAACAAGAAGAGTTGTTGGACGAGAATTATCTCCAATAGAATATTGTATTCGAATAACAGAAGAACTTTGTGAATATCCACTTAAAATTAATACATCATCTGCTCCATAATTAACAATAACTATATCTAATTGATTGTCATTGTTTAAATCAATGATAGCTGATGAAAATGATTGAGTTCCTTTATCATTTACAAATGTTGTTAAATTTGAAAATGTACCATTTCCATATCCTGGAAGTATATGAATAAAACTATTTTCTGAATCAATAATAATAATGTCAGTTTGATTATCTTGATTAATATCGGCAGTTGTAACATACGATGGCAAAGATTCAATTCCAATTCCAATTGTATATATCCATTGTTGCTTAAATGTTCCATTACCATACCCAAAAAAGATTCCTATAGTATTTGTACCAGAATTAGCAACAACGATATCCGTAAAATTATCATTATTAAAATCGCCTGTACTAATTGAACTCGGATGTGAATTGATATTTGTTGAATATCTTGTTGAATTAATAAAACTACCATTGACATAACCAAAAAAAATCATTATTTCATTTGTGCCGTAATTTGCTACGCCAATATCAAGATATTTATCATGATTAAAATCAGCTATAACAAGTGAATAGGGAATCGAGTCATATCCTGTTGTATAAAAAACTTCTTTTTGAAATGTTCCATTTCCATGTCCAAAAAATATCCCTATGCTATTTGTACCATAATGAACAACAACAATATCTTGTTTATTATCGTTATTTAAATCATTAACTGTAAGAAATAATGGACGTGAATTGCCTGTTGATAATGTTATTTGTTCATGAAAAATTCCATTTTCTTTACCAAAAACTAATCCAATATTATTTGTACCATAATTAGCAACAATAATATCAGTAAATTGATCATTATTCAAATTTGCTACAGCAATTGAATAAGGATTTGAACCGATGTTTGTTGAATAGATTGTTTCATTTACAAATATTCCATTTGTATTTTGAAACAATATCATGATATTATCTTTTCCTGAATTAGCTGTAACAATATCTAATCTATTATCTCGATTAAAATCCGCTATAGCAACTGAACGTGGTCGAGAATCAGAAGTCATTGGCTTTTTTACAGTTCGTTCAAATGATAAATAACATGTTTGATCTAGCAAAATAAAAAGATAAATAATGACTGCATTTAATTACGCATACTCGTTTTGTTTGCAGTTAAACAAATAATAAGAACTCCTGTAAGAGTTGATATTAGTATTAATAAAATAAAGAAAAAACAACCTTGAATAAATGACACACTTTCATTATATTCAATTGCATGTCTATGAAAAAATAAGACGAATATATAAAAACAAAAGAGATAAAAAATTTCATACTCTATTTCCGATTCCGAAATATCGTCATCCATTAACAGCCTTTAAAATATCTCTGCAGTAATATATGTCGTTAATTGACAACTGAGATCAATATCTTCTTAACCGTTATAGTTTCGTATTTTATGAAGAAATGAATGTATTAATCACTCGAACTTATGAAAACGATCAAAATATCTTTTGCGTTCTTTACCTTCATATCTGTAAACGAAAAAAAAAACACACACGATCACCCATATTTTCCTTTTTCTTTGCTAGTTGTGCTCGATGATGCGCAAAATACATCGATATCAGATTATCAAAATAATTTAACGTCTATCAAGTTCAAATCGTTGAATTCGGTTATTTCCTGAATCAACAATATAAAGATTATTTTCAAGATCAAATGCTAAACCCCTTGGACCATTAAATCGATTTGATTCGTCTCCTCTGTCGTTTCCACCTAAAACAATACGACTTTCTCGAGAATCTGATGGCCAACATATTATTCGATTATTTCCCCAATCAGCTACATAAACATCACCAACTTCATTTACAACTAGCCCATTTGGATGATTCAATTGTTTTAAAGCTCTTCCTCGTCCTTCTCCACCGGCAACAATAATTCCTTCTGTTGCACCTTTCATCCATTTCATAACACGATGATTCTCACAATCTGAAACATAGATTGTTTCTTGTTGATCGATGAAGATAAATCTCGGTTCATTGAATTGATTGAGTTGATTTCCACAACCATTTCCACCGGCAACAAGTGTTCCTGCTCCTTGTTCACCTTTCTTCCATTTTTTCACTTCATTTTTCTCCCAATCAGAAACAAACAAATCTCCATTTTCATTCATCATTAATCCCCAACATGAAATATTCTCAATTAGGA
>ERZ778024.2375-NODE-2375-length-16846-cov-8.048955_pt1 | contig 16846 bp, 17 predicted proteins | sample MGYA00375754_ERZ778024 | MGnify/ENA primary metagenome ERZ778024 (study PRJEB29350, sample SAMN05389827) | bioreactor metagenome | isolation source: Thiocyanate bioreactor | place: South Africa: University of Cape Town | collected 2014-02-18 ...
TCCTCTGTTTTATTTTTATAACAAATATATTAAACTTTGTTAAGAACTCAAACTTTGGAAGTTTTTTTTTTTTTTTTCAACGGCTTTGCATTCTTGGATGTTAATTATTGCTTTTTTGGACAAATATCTTTGAAACACGCCCAAAACATATATATTATTTGAACCACCTCTTCTTCTTGTTCTTCTTCCTTTTATATTTTTTTTTTCAAGAACTTGTAAACGAAAGCCAAACTTCCCTCTCCCTCAATAACTTTGATATATCTTTTCTTCTTCTTTGGACAACCAGCCATTTGTATTTTTGTTTCTTTATAGACTGGAAACTCAAATATGATCAACCTTAGTTTTATTTCTCTTAACAATGCAATGGTTCAAGTCGTATTAGTTGTCCTTACAATTACCCTTTTCCTTGCTTCTATTCTATTGATTATTGCTGGTAAAAGAATAAGACAATCAAGGTAAACTTTTTTTTATTCTTCTTCTTCTTATTTTACAAGCAACAACTAAACTTTTTCTTTCTTTCTTTTTCAATTGTTAGTCTTGACGCAGAAGCTGGTCATGAAATTTTACCTCCTTTTTCTCGCCCTTATTCAAAAAACCGTAATAGTTTACTTCATATGTGCAAAGTCAAAAGGTCTCGCCTTTCTCCAGAGATACATTCTGCGAGGAAGTTTGCTTTAGTTAACTTTCATTTGAGATCAGTTATCAAAGAAAATAGACATTTGGTTTTACCTTCTTCTTCAAACCAAAAATAATTAACCCTCAAATTGTACTTGTAAAAAAATAATTGTCATATAGTATTTTTAGAAATAGATTCCTTTTTATTTTATTAAAATTAAATAGAGTTTTCAAAAAAAAGTAATTCAGTCTTATTTTTCAGTTTTTATTTTTCATTTTTTTCTAACCATTTTTCAACTTTGAATTTTGACAAACTTTGAAAAGAAAGAAAGAAAAAATCTTTTGTCAAAAGTTTTTCAATTTGTTGAATGTTGAAAAAAGAAATAAAACAAACAAACAAGAACAAAAAAAAACCCAAAGTTTTTGTCAAAAAATTCTATTTATTATTCAGTTGATTCAACATTCAATGATTGTAATGATTCTTCAACTTGTTTAAGTTCTTCAGTTTCTTCTTCTTCTTTGGAAAATTGATGAACAATAGGTTGAAATCCAATAACTTCAAGGAAATGGAGTAAACTTTCAGTTGAAAGAGTTAAAGTTGCTTCTGGATCCAATGGATGAAAGTTTGCATGTGAAGAATCAAAAATAACAGAATCTAAGATAACTTTGATATTGGTAGAAGAAGGAAGTTTTTGAAATAGAGCCAAAGGTGAAACTTCTCCAGGTTCAAGTTGAAGGATTTCTTGAAGTTCTTCTCTAGTAGCAAAGGTCAAACATTTAAAAGCACCAAGTTCTTTTCGAAGAATTTTTAGGTCAACGACTGAATCTTCATGAGCAGAGATCAAATAGAATTGTTTTTTCTTATCTCGAACAAATAGATTCTTGCAAAAAATTCCAGGGATATCTCCTCGTAATTGTTTACATTCATCCATTGTTCGAAAGCGAGGTGTTGAGTGAAGTGAGTATTCAATTGAAAGGGAATGAAGAAACCCAAGCAGACGACATTTTGAAGTATCATTCTGCTTGGATTCCTGAAGAGATGACTTCAGATCCATTGTGACTTAAGGTGTATCCATTCCAAGAGTAAGATCCTCTTAGAATGGTCAACACCTTCAAGAAATGAAGCATTCTTCCAATAATTGAAAAAAGTGGGAATTGAATAGTTGGAATAATTGAATAATTTTTTGAAACAAAAAAACAAAAACAAAAAAAAAAACAATAAATCTATAAAAATAAAATAAAAAATAAAATAAAAAATGTAAAAAATAATAAAATTATAATTAATAAGGTTTAGGTCGCATTTTTAAAAGAACAAGTTAGATAAAGCCATTGTTGTTGCAAAAAAAATTTGAAAAAAAAAAAAAAAAAAAAAGGAAGTATTTATACCTTTTCAGTTGCGTCATTTTATATTTTGTTTATTTTGTTTATTTTTTGTGAATAATCAAAAATGAAAATGTTCAAAACAATCAAAATAAAAATGGTGGAAGGGAAAAAAAAAAAGTGATTGCCACGTTCCCTGAAATCAGTGATCTTTTGTTGATTTCGTGACATCATTTTGGATTTTTTTTTTCGGAAATGAATTGCAATTTTTCCTTTTAGGAAAGAAAGTCATGACTTCATTCAATCAGATCTCACCCTCAATACTAAGGAAACTGCAAATACCGAGAAAATGTCATCATCGCCTAGAAAATGTTCAAAAAAAGTTTGAAAAAATTTGTAATAATACCTATCATGAGTCCCGAAACAAAGTATAGTGTAAAGGAGTCATGAGATGAAGATGAAGAAATAAGAATGAGAAGTAACAAAGACGACAATGAAAAAGATTTGAATAGTAAATGAGTTCAAAGTCGAATTGAATTGAAAACAAAACAATAATAATTATTAATTATTAATTATTATTATTATTCATAAAAAAAAGACGGGGAACGAATAAACAAACAGGAAGCTAACTGAAATCCCACATCTATGACAACCTATTTGTTATATTTGTTTTGATAATAATAGTCCTCGTGGTTCAAATGATGAGATTATTTCTCACAGATTCTATAACTGGTGTTACTTATTATGCACACATTGAACCCATTGGTTCACTCAAATGACTCGATTATTAATTTTCTTTATTGTCTCCTTCTATTTTCTATTTTCTTATTTAATTTTTATTTATTCAATTTTTCGGAAAAGGAAAAGCGAAAGAAAGTGAAATTAAAAACAAATGAACCAAAAAGCAAATCAGTGCACCGTAATCATGGTAATTCTCATTTGTTTTCTTTTTTTTTTTTTTTTTGTTTACGCGGGAACTGTTTTTAATTTTTTTTTTGCCAAGGGACCTGAAAAGTATAAATACAGCCATCCAAAGTTCAAAAAAAATCAAAAAAAAAAAAACACGACACCAACTTTACTTTTTATAATAACATTAAACAACACCAACACACATTTAGATTTTGAAAAAAAGACTCAATCAATCAACCCAACAAAAATGACATCAATGGCCTTTTTCTCTCCCTTCTCAATGAAAAAAGAAGCTCCTTTCTTTGCTGTCGAAGTCGCTCATAATGTCTTCTTTGGAAACTCACGAGATGCTGCTAACTTCAATGCTTTAAAGAGACAAAAGTTTACACATGTTTTAAATGTTGCTATTGAAAAATCCGTGGATTTCTCTTACGAAAAAGATTTTACTTACCTTCATCTTGATGTCGAAGATGCTAGACTCAGTAAAGTATTTGACCAAGCTTTTGAGTTCATTGACCAAGCCATCTCAAATAAAGGAAAAGTCTTAATCTATTGTAAATATGGTTTAAATCGTGCTGCCACTATTGCCATCGCTTATTTAATGCATGCTGAAAAAATGACCCTTGAAAAAGCTTTTACTCATGTTCTTAGACTCCGCCCCTCAATCACACCTTTAGAAGAGAATCAAAAAAATTTGACCGACTTTGAAACTCGTTTATTTGGAGAATCTTCAGGCCTTATTGAATGGAAATATTCTTTAACTCCTAGAGTTTCAATGGAATCACCAAGAAGTTCTTTTGAAGTTGAAGAAGTTAAATAATTATATTGTTATTATTTTGTATTTCTTGTATTAATATTGTTTAAATATATTTTATTCTTTTTCATAAAATGTTTTTTTTTTTTTTTTTGGTTTCTTTTTGCAAAAAAAAAAGTTTTTTTTTCTTCTTTATTTGAAATAATCTAAACTCAATGTTAAACCTATTATTGGTCCAAAAAAGCTTAGCCAAGAAACTAATTTATTAATTGTGGCGACCTCGTGTTGGGGAATAATTTTATTCATTAACTCCGCTGTTCGACAAGGATGAAAAAAATAGAAGGGTATTGAAAGAGTTGGGTGATCCTTTTTGTTTTTTCAAAAAAAAAAAAAAAAAATTGTTATGCTAGTTTTTAATGAATGTTTGAAAAAAAAAAAAGTAAAATAAACATCTTGAGAAATTGCAGGCCAATCTGCATTTTTTAAATCTTTGGGTTGAATTTGATCAAATGAGAGAATTAATTTATCGATAGTTATACAGCTGCCATCTATTATTTTTTTAAAAAAAAAAAATCAAAAAATCAAAAAAACTCAAAACAAAGTAAAGCAAAGAAACCTAAAGAAGAACAATTAAAATACAAAACTGGAACTTGAAATACTTCACTAAATGCAATATGATATTCAAAAACCCAAAATACTTTAGAAGGATTTATAGGGAAGACCTAAATTATTGAATTAAATAAATTCATCAAAATAATGCAGAGAATAAGAAAATAAAAGTTAAACCTCAGCACAAATTTCTATTTCATTTTCAATTTCAATTTCAATCTCATCTCCCATCATTCTAATTTCTATTTCTTCCATTGCTGATTCTATTTCCAACATATCATCTTCTGGTTTTCTCTCTTGCTCTGGTAATCTGATTTCTCTCATTACATTTTTTTTAGCAAGGAAACCAAGACCTGGAAGAACCTATCAAAATAAATAAAAATGAATATGAGCAAAAAAACAACAACTTCCATATCAAAAAAGAAGAAGAAATAAGACTTATTACAGAATGTTCAGTCCAAAACCAAGTATCTCCAGCCATTTGAGATTTTAGTAGAAAGTCTTTAGCTTCTTTTTCAAACTCCTTCCGATTCCACATTATTTAAAGTTTATTTTAAGTCTTTTTCTTTTTATTCTTTTTTCTAGTTTTTCAGCATTCACCTTTTAATTACTTCATTGAATTATTTGCGACTGGATTCCTATTCGTTTCTCTTTTGAATTTTTTTATTTTTTTATTTTTGTTTTTGAATTTTTCTTTTTCTTTTTTCATTTTTATTATTTTTGGCGGGAAAAATTTATAAACTAAACCCTCAAAGATCAGAAAAATAAAAAGAAAATTTCCCGCCAACATAAAGTATAAATACCTCCTTTCTTTTTTCTTTTTTTTTTTTCAATCCAAAACCAAACAATAACAACAACCCAACTTTTTAAAACCCAAAAGCAAAATACACTTTTAAAATGGCTCGTACTAAACAAACAGCCCGTAAATCAACAGGAGGAAAAGCACCACGTAAACAATTAGCTACAAAAGCAGCAAGAAAATCAGCACCAGCAACAGGAGGAGTTAAGAAACCTCATCGTTATCGTCCAGGAACTGTTGCTTTGAGAGAAATTAGAAGATATCAAAAATCAACTGAACTCTTGATTAGAAAATTACCTTTCCAACGTCTTGTTCGTGAAATTGCTCAAGATTTTAAAACTGATTTAAGATTTCAATCATCTGCTATTGGTGCTCTTCAAGAAGCTTCTGAAGCTTATTTAGTTGGTTTATTTGAAGATACTAATCTTTGTGCCATTCATGCAAAGAGAGTTACTATCATGACAAAAGATATTCAATTGGCAAGACGTATTCGTGGTGAAAGAGCTTAAAGAACTCATTTACTCTCCCAACAAACAAACAAACAAAAACAAAACAGGCTTTTTTCAAAGCCACTTTTACTTTCACAAAGATTATTAACAATTTCCTTTTTTCATTTATTTTATTTATTCATTTTCTGAACAAACAATCAAAATAAGATCGGATAGAAAAGTTAAAAAAGAAGAAGCCAACTTTTTTCATTCATTTATTTATTTTGTTAAAAGAGTGCTGGGTGTGATTCTTTTTAAAGCTCAGCACAAGTTTCAATGATGGGTGATGGGAAAGGAACAGCTGGTTCTTCCCATTGGAAAAGAGGAATAACGGTCTTCTCACCCCAACCTAATCCTTCTCTTCTTTGAAGGAAAAGTTGAATGTAAGCCTGTGATAATTTGTTTTGAATTGTTAGAATTTTTTAAAAAAAAGATCTGGAGATGAATTATTCAAAAAAAAAAAAAAAAAAAATTACAAATTGTGCATCATAACCATCATAAACTCCAATACATGCTTGGCAGACAAGATCTCCAGATGTATTATTCTTTGAACCTAATTGAGTTGATGGACCAATTTCATAGTTGATATAAAGTGGAACTTCGAGTCCTCCACGGATAAGTCCAATAACTGTAAGAGTTAAAGCAGTATCACCAGTAAGTTCAATTTTTCCAACCAAGCTTAATTCAGCGAAAGGTTCAAAGGATAAGAGACAGATTTCATACTCAGCTTCAAACTAATTTGTTTTTTAATTGTGGTTAAAAGAAAAGAAAAGAAAGAAAAGAGAAATAAAATTTATTACTTGAAGTCCAGCAACAATATAAGAATGGAAAATAAGGTTTCCAATATCAACAGCGAATTCATATTCGTAGTCAAGAAGAGCTACATTAAAACAATTTTTTTAGAAAAGGAATTAGTGTTTTTCCATGAATAAAATAAATAAAATAATAAATAAATAAATAAATGGAAAACCAATTTCTCCATCATAAATTGGTAAGAAGTCATCAGTGCAATTATTTGAAATTGTAAAGTCAACCAAAGTGTTTCCTAAACAAAAATAAGAAAGAAAGAAAAAATTAATGAATTTGGGAACAAAATAAGAAAAGAAAAGAAAACCATTAATGATAGCATAAATTCTTGAATCAAATTTGTGATCAAAATTCAAAATGTAAAGTTGTAAATCAGCAAGAACTGTTTGTTCTCCGAATAATTCAGTATCGACATAAAGTTTATCAAAAATTTTGAAATCTCCACTATTTGATTTAAAAATTTGAAACTTTCTGAAGGAAAAAAAAAGTTTAAAAAAAAATAAAAAGGAAGAAAATAAAACGTTAAACATCCTGAACCTCCAGCTCCAGAGAAAACACCAACTGCAACTTTCAAATTAGCAAAGCGTGGTCCAATTTGTCTGACACTAAGGAAAGCTGAAGGAAGAAGAAAAAAAAAAAAAATTATTTTTTGTCTTCAAAATAATGAAAAATTGTTTTTTGGTTACCATTGTAATCTGAAAACTTGTTAACATCATCTTGTCTTTGTCTATTTAAAGGAAATTAGTTATTGATTATTTTGAAGGGAAAAGGAATTAAAAAAAAAATTACGATGCGGGTGCAACAAGATCATAAAGAGGATCAGAAGTATCATTCCAAACTTCAGTTTTTCCTGTGAGTTTAGCACTAAGTAATTTAGAAATGAATTCATTTGCTAATTGGAGTTCTTCATCTTCTTTTTCATTCAAGATTTCAGAAACTTTTTGAAGAGATTCGAATAATTTTTCAGAAATTGAGGAAGCAATGAAACTCTAAAATTATTAAAATGAGAAATGGTGATTGGAATAAAGAGTGATGGAAAAAAAAAATTGTTTTTTTATACCTTCTTGCGGAGTCCTTGTTGTAATGTATGAGCAAGGGGAACAGCAACATTTTCAGCTTGGCGAATACTTCTTTCCAACATGTGTGAGATAGCTTCTTGGACTTCGGGGAAAGAAAGTTGATTTTTCAAGCTATTTTTTTTTTTTTTTTTTTTTTTTTTGAGTTAATTATATATGAATAAGAATAATAAATTGGAGAGAAAGAAAGAAATGAAATACTTGACAAGAGCAACTGATTTAACATTTGAATCAGAGTCCTTCAAAAATGGAATGATGACTGAGACGGGGGTATTATCACCTGCATTTCCAAGAACATAAAGAAGTTGAACCTAATTAAAAAAGTTAGGTTTTTTTAAAAAAAAAAAAATGAAATAGAATAAAATTAAAATTAAAATAAACCTTTTCAGCTGGGGTTTGAGCAACAGCTAATTTATCAGCGTAGTGAGAAAGGATATTTTGGGCTTCGCTTTTTTTAAGGAATTTGCAAACATGAGAAATAGATAAATCAAGTTGATTTTGAGCTGCTTTTGGAACTTTAGTTGACATCATTGAGTTAACAAGAGTCATTGGTGAGGAAGGATTTTTAAGAAGGGTCAAGCTTCTGAAAAACTTTTCAAGATCTTCGAGGCTATATTATTTTAAGTTAAATTCAATATTTTTGAACCGAAGATAGGTAAGAAGAAAAATAATAATAATAATAATAATAATAAAAATAAAAACTTTTCAGCTGCTGCTGCAATTTCAAATTGTTTGGCAAGAAGCTCTTGGGCAAGAGAATCTTGAGTGGAAGCAAGGAGTTTGAAGATTGGGTGGGAATCGAACACAGTTTCTTTTTGAAGTTTTTGGGACAATAAGTGTAAAATTTCTTCAGCTGCATTTTGATCGTAGTTCATTAATCTGGAAAGAGTTCTTTGGGTCTAAACAGAAGTGAAAATAAATAAAAAAACAAAAAGTAGGTTAGTTTCTTGAAAATAAAGATTTAAAATGTAAATCTAACCTCAACTGAACCAGTTACGAAAAATTTGGAGACTAAAGCATTAAAGCTTGGGTGTAAATTTTTGAGCTCTTCAAATTTTGCTTTTGGATCAATTTCATGAATAAGAGATTCTTCAATGAATTCACCATCAAATCTGACTTCCTATTTCAAAGAATAAAAAATTTGTTAAATAATGAACAAAAGGAAAGAAAAGAAAGAAGAAGAAAAAAGAAAGTAAACTTTTTCAACAATTGAGTCAAAGGTAAGAGTTGTTTGAGTGACAAAGGTCAATGATTTCATTCTATCAAAAGTGGAGACAAAAATTTTTGTTTGGGATTCCAAAACTGAGAGAGTTTTTGAATCAACAAGAACTTGTTTACTTCCACTAATGTGGCCATCGAAATTTTCAAGGTTGGAATGTTTTGGGAACTCAATGAAGCTAGATCTTGAATAAGAAGCAGCGATATTAATTTGTCCATTTTCTTCTTTGACTTCATATCTTGTATATCTTTTTCCATTTCCACCAGTTTCTATTTATTAAAATTAAAAAATTTAAAAATAAAAAATAAAAATAAAGAGAAGAGGTAGAAATAAATAAATAAAAATACCTTCAACCATTTCACTTTGAAGATACATTTGGAGAGCATCAACAACCCCCTTCTTAATGTTTTTCACTTCCAATGTTTCTGAATAAAAAGCCTAAAAATCAAAAAAAAAAAAAAAAAAAAAATTACAAATTAAATTAAAATAAACTAAAACTTAAAATTAATTTCAAGCGAAAAATACTTTGATGAAATCGATTTGTCCAGTTGGTGATTGAAAGAAGAGGAAATTTTTCTCAAAGCCAAAAACAGGGGAGACAACACCATTTTCTTCAATTTTGATATCTTCCATCATCATTGAGTAGAGCTTTCCATTTTGAATTTCTATTATTGTTTTGATTGCAAAATGAAAATTGTTTGTAAAAAAAATTTTAAAAAAAGAATATCGATATTAGAAAAGTATTACGAATTTCAGAGATTTTTTCAGAGACAAAGACAGTTGCTTGCAAAGCAATATCGTTTCCGTGTTTTGTTTTGTAATTAGTTGAGTACAAGTATTTTCGTGCATCTTGCTTAGCAAAGACAACACAGAGGAAGAATACTGCAAGACAAACCAGTGACTTGCCAAACATTTCTTATTTCTATTATATATTTTTTTTGAATATATTAGTTTTATAAAAACAATTTAGGATAACAATAACAACAACTTTGTTATTCATTCAAGTTAACATTTCTTCAAAAAAATATATGTCCATCATTCTCTCATTCTTTCAATAACTCAAACTTCAATGAATTCTATCAATTCTATGTTATTCAAAGTCTATTCTATTTTATTTTATTATTCTTTTATTTGAGATACTTATTCAACATTTACTATTCACAACTATTACTCAAAAGTCTTTGACTTTTTCTCATCATCTCGGTATTTTTTCATAACTTTTCCAATAAGTCAAACTCTCTTATTCTACTTCTCTTCTATTTAACTCAATTCATATTCTACATTTCTATTCATCTACATTCTATCTTATTATCATTCATTCATTTTTCATAATTGTTTCATCATTTTTCTTGTTGTTTTTCCAAAACAATCACTTTTCGCTTCTTCATAATTATTGAATTATAGTTTTTGACCAATATTTCTTATTCATTTTTCATTTATTTTTAATTATTTCTTATTCATTTTTTCAACATATTTCATTATTATTCATTGTTTCAAAGTTTTAATAGTTTTTTTTTCTGTAAAGGGTTTTGCTGATGATTTTTCCTTTTGGGAGCTTATTTATACTTTGTTTTGAACCAAACCAGCTGACTGACCCCGAGATGATTTGATTCGAGAACCACTGACGAAATAAACACAAAACAATAACAACAATCCAAACTATCACAACAACATGAAACAATTGAATCACTCAAATTCGAAAGGCTCAGTCAGTCTTGAATATGAATCAATATGAAAAGATATGAAGAAAGAAAAGAAAGAAAAGAAAAGAAAAAGATACCTTTTTATTCTTTTTCTTTTTTTTTAAAAAACTTGAAATTTAAGTAAAGTTGACAAATCCTAGGTTTATTATTATTCTCCAACGAATAAAATTGCATCTTTGAATTGATAGATTCACTTTAAAACATTTTTTGAAGTTTTTCAAATATCCCAATAAATAATTGAGTTAATATCTTTCAAAATCAATAAAATAAAATAAAATAAGTCATTGAATGTCGATTTATTATTTCAAAATTATTGTTATTACAAGAATAAGTACAGTGAATATTAATACAACTCGCATTTTGGAGTGGTCTTCTTTATGATTATGATTTAATTGATGTTGGAGATGAAGAAACACAGTTATAAATTTGTTGAAATTGATCTCTTAAACAAGAAAGGCCATTTGATTTCCTTGTAATCTTCCAATTTTTGAGTTTATCATTCTTGACTTCTAGGGTTGAAATGAAATCTATGAGCTCCATGATCCAAATTGAATATTCTTCTTCTGAAACATGAAGTTGAAAATTGAGTTTTGAGAGGAGTTCTATTTCAACTCTATTGAGAATTTTGATTTCGATTCCTGAAAGAGAGGACCAAATCTTTTGAGAAAAGTGATTATCATCATAAAGCTTTGTTGAAAGAGTCAATGCCGCTACTAAATAGTAATAATTGATTGTAGAATTTGAGAAAGAGGAAGTATTTGAATTGGAGTTGAGAAAGCGTTGAATTAGTTTTAATGATAAAATTACAATTGAAAATGGAAGTGAGAGTTGAGAGACTAATTCTTGAAGAGAAGCGAGATATTGTGGTGCTATTATGAAACCTTTCTTTGTAGGGTATAAAAGAAGGAGCTTTGAGAGTTCAAAATGATAAGTTAGCATATTTCACCAATTTTATTATAATAAAGGTTCGAAACAAAAAAAGAAATTGGTCGGTGAAAAAAATGAGAAATGTGAAACGAGAAATTCAGGAAAGAGAGAAGCTTTGTAAAACTTTCAAAAGTGAAAACAATTTAAAAGTTTGTTCAAATACAAATACAAATACAAATACAACGCAATACAAATTTAAATGAAAGTTTAAAAGGTTTCCAAAAAAGCAATTAAAAGGTAAAAAAAAGAACAAATTTTTACAAGAAAGACAAAAAATTGCAACAATTTCAAACACAAAGTTTGAAACAAATTTGAAACAATTAAGGTTTTGTCAACCAAAACTTTAAAACAAAAATTATAGAAGTTGGAAAGAAAGTTATAAAGTTATAAAAGTTATTAAAGTTGAAAAGTGGGAAATTTTTCAAAAAGTTGGGACGACATTTATATATAAAATTTTACCTTTTTGTTTTTTGTTTTTTGTTTTTGTTGTTTGTTTTCTTTTGAAATTTTTTGTTGCTTTGGCAAAATTTAGTTGACCACTTTCTTCTTTTGGGCTTTCAGGTCAAAACAAACCCTGGAACCCTGGAATGATGAAAGTTCCAGCTCTTTTTCACTTTCAAAGACGTTGTTATAATATTATAATAAAAATGATCATTGTAAAAGAAAAAAAGCCTGAGAATCTTTGAAATCAGTTACAAAAATTGGAAAAATTTGAACTATTTTGTGAATTGTTGTAACCTATTTTGTTTGATTTTTTTGAACCCATCATGACTCGGTGATGTCAGTGTTTAAAATTGTGTTTTATGTTTGATATCAATCATATTATAATTAAATTATACAACCAACAATAGATCTTTTCGCCAATTCCTATTGGTCGGGTGGTGACATCATTTGATACTAATTTTGACAACAACCTACTTATTCCACCAACCAGATGGTTGGAATATCGTTTAAAGGAAATCTTGAAAACAAAAAATTTGTTTTCTTGGTGATGAAAAGAAGTTCTTATTTATTAGAACAAAGTCCCGAACTTGAAATCAAACATCAAAGAAAATGGAAAACTCGGAAAAAAGAAAGATTTTGAATAATTGAAAACCAAAATTTTATTTTATTTTTTAAAAAAAACAAAAAACAAGTACAAGCTACAATTAACTACAATTACAAAGACATTTGAGAAATTAATTTCGAACATAACTTATTATAATTCCAAATACTTCCAGAAATTCTCTTAAAGTGTAACCCATGAAGAGGTAATCGCTTAACTTGACAAATCTCTATCTCAAAACCTGGAGTGGATTGTTTGGAAGTAAAACAGAAATAACCATCAAAATCATATTCAATTCCATTAGATTGGAGAGTTTTATGAATTTCTTCACGAATCTCAGGAAGAGTTTTATTTGATGTTGATGAAACGCTAAACCATCCAGAAAGTACTCTAATTTTTCCTGGTGTTGTGAGAGGTTCTTTTCCTCCAGAAACAATTGAATTTTTCTATTTTAGAATAAGTTTTGTTAAAAGAAGAAAAAGAAAAAAATGGAAAAGAAAAGCAAATAATAAAAAGAAAAAAAAGCAAACCCTTTTAGAATTAGATGGTAAACTGAATCTTCTTCTTCTTTGATTTGGGCTTGGTTCTGGGGAAATATTGGCTTGATTGGTTTGAGTAGTTTGGGTATTTTGAGTAGTATTAGTAGTAGTATTTACAATAGGAGTATAAAGAGGGTTTTGAGGGATTGAAATAGTAAGTCCTTGCGAGCTGGTTTTTGAATTAAACTGACTGATGTTATTTGATGACGAGCTTTGTAATGAAAGATTTGTATCTGAAGAATATCTGGTTTGAGTTTTATCAAGAGTTGATCTTCTTGTAATTCTAGGTGAAGGAGGAGGTGAATAAGGTCTTCCATCAACATTAGAAAGTTTGGATGGTGTTGGTTCAGTTTTCTAATTGAAAAATATTATTAAAAATGAAGAGGAAAAAAGGGGAAAGAAAAGAGAAGAAAAGGAAGAAGTGTAAGAAAAAAAGTACCTTTTTGGTTTGGGATTCATGAATATTAGACATAGATGCTCTTCTAGTAACCCTCTTGAAAAATGAGAGATGAGAATTCAAAGGCGTTCCTTTAAGATTTGGTGAATTTGGAGAAGGTATATTTTGAGCTGAAGATGAAGAAGTAGATGAGGAGATAGAAGAGGTAGGTGATTGAGGGATATTTTGTTGTTGAATTGAGTTTTGAATTGAATTTTGAATGATGGGGAAATCATCAATAATTTTTTGATACTTTGGAGCACTTGGCGTACCTGGAAGTGATTGACTTGGAGGATTTTTCACATCTAATTTATTTCAATAAATTATTAGTTATGTTCAAGTGGGAAAATAATAAGAGAAAAAAAGAAAAACCTTCTTCAACAACATCATCTTCAGAAGCGTCCTCACTAATAGATGCCAAGTGTTCATGATGTTTAGTTTGCTTTCAAGATTAGCATATTAGTTTTAATTTCAAAAAGAAAGAAAATGAAAAGAATTGAAAGAAAAATACCAAACTAGTTTTTTCCCTTTCATACATTTCTTGAATAAGATAATAAGTACAACGAGCTGAATTACTCTCTTCACCAGGAGATAAAAACTTTGCAACTTCATTTTCAAGAGATTCAAAAGTTAAGAGAGTATCAACACAATCTAAATTCAATTTATCAACATCAAGTGGTTCTCTTGGTGGGAGATAATTTGGAGGTGGTGTATCATATCCTTCATTAACCCAAGGGTGTTGCTCGACCTAAATAAATTTGGTTTTTCAATTGAAATAAATTCAAAAAAGAAAAAAGAAAAATCAAAGTTTCTTACCTCTTGAATTGTTGCTCTTCTATTTGGTTGAACTTTAATCATCTTTTTAAGAAGATCTTTACTTGCTATTAATTTTTTTTAAAAAATAGAGTGAATATATTGGAAGGGAAAATAGTAAAAGAATAAGGTAATAATACCATCAGTTAAATAAATTGGAGTTACATAATCAGCTCTTGCAATTTTATCATAAAGTATATTAACATCATCATCATCAAAAGGAAGATGTCCACATAATAAAGCATAAAGAATAACACCTAAAGACCAAATATCAACTTCTGGACCTTCATATCTTTTTCCTAAAATCATCTCTGGTGCTGCATAAAATCTAAAATATACATTTTGTATTTAAATGAAAGAACTGTAATTCAAAAGAAAAACAGAAAGAAAAAGAAAGAAAATATACGGAGAACCACAGAAAGTATTAAGAAGTGAGTTGGGCTCAAAGAAATTACTAAAGCCAAAATCAATAATTTTAATATTTTTTTCATCATCAAGAAGGATATTCTCTGGCTTTAAATCTCTATGGGTAACAAAATTCTACAATTTTTTGTTAATTTGATTAATTAATTGAATCAATAAAGAATAAAATGATGAATAAGTACTTGATGACAATAATCAATTGCAGAAACAATTTGACGGAAAAATGAGCGAGCTTCTTTTTCTCTTACACGCTTTTGAGTGACAATATAGTTAAAAAGCTAAGAATCAAAATAGAAAATTTAGGTTTCGAGAATTTGAATTTGAGTCAAAACCAAAATCAAAAAAAGAAATGATACCTCTCCTCCACCGGCGTATTCCATGATAATATAAATGTGAGTATCTGTTTCAATTACATCGTAAATTTTAACAATATGAGGATGATGAAGAAGCTATAAAATAAAATAAGAAATGAGTCAGCAAAGTCAACAAAATCATATGTAAGAACTATACCTTTAAAAATCTGACTTCTTTTTTAATTCTCTCAGCATGTTTAAGGTTCATAATTGTTGACTTATCAATTACTTTAATTGCAGCCTTCATTAAGAAACAAAAAAAAAGTTAGTTATTAATGAAAAAGAAACAACAATAATAACAAAGAAAATGAACCTTTTCTCTTGTTTTAAGGTGAATACCGAGTTTCACTTTTCCAAAACTCCCCTCTCCAATCGTCTTTTCAACAGCATATCCACCAACAATTTTCTCAGCTTCAGTCATTCTACAATTATGAAAATTATGAGAATTTGTTTAGTTCATTTGTTATAATTTGTTAATGGGTTTAGTTCCAAATGGTTGTTGAATAATGAATAATGAATAATGAATAATAAGGAATTGGTAATTAATTGCGGGTGGTTCAATTTGCAGGCCAAGAAAAAAAAAAAAAGGAAAAAAAGGGAAAAACAACAAAAAAAAAAAACAAATAGGGAAAACCCTCAAAATTTGGTTTCAAAAAAAGTCAGAGACTTTTTCGTTTGGTTGAAATAAAAGAAATACAACCTTGTGAGAGGAATTGTAGGTGAAACAAAAGGTTGTTTTTAGTCTTTGTAGTTTTTGTTTTTGTTAGAGCTTTTTTTTTTTTTTGAACTTTCCTAATAATAATAAATTGTTTATGCACCAAGCAACTCGCATAAAAAAATAAAAATAAAAATAAAAATAAAAAACCCGAAAAGAGAAATGGCATTTTTGTAAAAATGGATTTTTTTTTTTTTTTCGCGGTCTTTTTTAGTCAAATTTTTTTCTCATTCAATTTTCACAAAAAGTTCCGATTCAATCAATCAAAGTAATAAGAAACAATGAATACAATTGTTTGTGTTGATTTTATTCAATAAAATGATATAAGTCAAAGATAGACCTTCAAAAGACTTTGAAAAAAAAAAAAAAAAAGTTTGATGAAAGGGGTTTGGAAAAAAAAAAAGAAAAGAAAAATGAAAGTTTTATTTATATATTTTTTTCTTTTTATTGATTGATTGGTTGGCAAGGTTTGAGTCGAATCCACAACCGATTTGGGCTTCTCCTGAAAACGGAAATATTCAAAAACAGAAAAAGAAAGAAAAAAATAAAAACAAAAACAAAAAAACAAAAACAAAAAAAACAAACATGGCTTCCTTTTCATCTTTTTTCATCTTTTTCCTTGACTTTTTTCACATCAAAAATTTACAAGACTCGATTCAGGATCGAAAAAGTATCACTGGGATTTTTGAATTCAATGATCGAATTATTGTATTGTTGAACAACTCTTCATGACCTTTCGAATGGTACTAAATTCATTATGATTGAAGAAAATTTTATTGTTTTTCAATAACACCGATTCAGAAATGTTTTTCTCAAAAGAAATGACTTTAAAACTTTGAATTGAAAAATTTTTGGAAACCAAGTATCAATAGAGTATAAGAGTGGTATCAAAATGATCACAAGAAGCTAAGGTATTTGAATTTCTGATTTATTTATTATGGAGATGAAAGGAGGAGGTGCAAACAAGTGGTAATTGTAAAGGCCCAGTTTGATTTCTTTTTCTTTTTTTTCAAGCCAACTCCTCAAGGAGGTAGCAACAGCTTCCTAATTAATGAACAAAAGTGTCGTAAAGGAAAAAGAGTTTTTGATTGTTGTTGATTTTGAAACCCAAAAAAAAAATCCAAAAGGTAAAACTTTCCATTCTTGTAGTTTTTGTAAGCCAGTTTGAGCCATTTTGTAAGGAGTTCAATGCTTTAAAAAGACTCAGTCACAAAAACAAAAGTTTGTTTTCATCTGTTGGTTCAATTTCTAACATTTCGAGTAAGTTTTTTACTTCTCTCAAATTCTCTAGGTTAT
>ERZ778024.2385-NODE-2385-length-16788-cov-8.346202_pt1 | contig 16788 bp, 10 predicted proteins | sample MGYA00375754_ERZ778024 | MGnify/ENA primary metagenome ERZ778024 (study PRJEB29350, sample SAMN05389827) | bioreactor metagenome | isolation source: Thiocyanate bioreactor | place: South Africa: University of Cape Town | collected 2014-02-18 ...
CTTGTTTTATAAACTCGCAAATTATCAAATTTAATGTATAATATTAGCCTATAAATTACTTCTTTATAGATGTAAAGATTTGTTGGAATTGATATTATATACTAAATATTACTTATTACTTATTACTTATTACTTATTCGAATAAATAATAATTGTAATAAATTTGTTCGATATTTGTTTAAGTATATTTAGTTATCCAATATATATTTGATTCTCATCTAGTTAACAATAGTTATTCTAAAGTAATATATTTTGATACAAGTAAAATATTAAATTATAGAACAAAGAAACATTGTATTTTGAAATATAACCAAAAATCTAAAATAACGTTAATAGCTAATTTAAAAACGATTAACGTTATTTTTCCAGTGTTTATAAAAACGATTAAGGTCAATTTAGATGTATGGGTATATGTAACGAATAATATTTGTAATATTAGAATTTATAATATTAGAATCTATAAAAATGATAATAAAAAGTTGATAAAGGACTATATAAACAGATATATAATGATAGATGGAGATAATTTATGTAATATAGCGAAAATGTTAAAATATGTAGATGTAAAAAATATGTTGTTAATTTCAAAGGATGTGGAAAGTAATATGAAAAAATCGGGTATAGACAAAATAATGAAGGAAAGATATCAAGATTATAATTATGTATATAATTATGAACCAGAATTGGCTATAAGAATAAGATATTATGCACAACGTTTATATGAAAATAATAAAAGTAAATATAATAAAAGGCTATTGAGAACAACAGGAGTATTATTTGAATTTTGTATAGATAGAAAAAAGGATAATATAGAATTTTTAGATACACATATATTCACAGGTACCCAGATACACAAATATATATGGGAAAGATTGATAACTAATGAAAGTCAGTTAAAAATGTTCGAAAATATAACACTTAAAAATCATTCTAATTGGTATGTTAAATATGTTAAATTTTTCAAAAATTTGCGCAATAGACAAGATTATGATATAAAATTAACACCAGGTAAAAATATTGATTTAATAATATCAAATGGAGAAATCAAAGGAGAAACAATATTAATAAATGAAATGTTAAATAATGGAGATTTAAGAAAAATAAAACGATATGTTGTAAAACATAATAGAGAATGTAATTCATCAGCTATTTGTAAATTAATAATAAATTTGATAAAGAATAATGCAAAGAATAGTAAACAAATATATGTCCAAGTGATCAAAAATATTAAAAATGATTATGAACAAATTAGAAGGAGATTAATTCCTTATTTAATGAAAATTGAATTAAAAAACAAATTATTATCTAAATATCTTGATATTATCCAGACTCACAATTTAGATTTTTATAAAGTATTATTTAAATGCAGTGATGAACTTGTAATATCTCGTTTTTCTATAAGATTTTTTAAATGTAGTATGGTACATCATTCTCGCGAGTTGAAATACTGTTTATGGAAGATTGATAATGATATTTTTTATAAACTAATGTATAAGAGCGGAATTAATTTATCTATCGAATTCATCAAAATGCTTGCAGATGATTATAAACATTTTCCAAATTATAAATCATATAGTGCTATAAATTATTTAATAAATAACGGCCATATGTACGATTTTTCACCCGATAATTCCCACAACACTAGTTATATTTCAGGTATTATACTTTAAAATATATACTAATAAAATATATACTAATAAAATATATACTAATAAAATATATACTAATAAAATATGAACTGATAAAAATTATCAATTTTTATACTTTAAAATATATACTAATAAAATATACACTAATAAAATATGTACTGATAAAAATAGATAATTTTTATCAGTAATTTCTGTACATTTAGTTTTTTTATCTATATTATGATATTTTGGTAGTATCCACCAAAACTCCAAAAATAATAAGATTTAATGAAATGCTTTTATAAATAGTTAAATATATTTCCAAAATTAGTACTAGATACCTGATGTAATCTTTACAAAATAGGGTTATAATATTATAAAAATACGAAAATTAAATGGACATTATAATATCATTTTTAATTGTTGTAAATAAGACCATATAATTCTTTTCTTTAGTCATAATATCATTTTTAATTGTTGTGAATAACAACCATATAATTGTTTTCTTTAGTCATAAAATGATTTATCCAGCATTCTAAACATTTCCCCAAAATTACAAAAATTTGCCATAAAATATTGCAAAGTTATTTGTAATTTATTTATCACAATCTATTAAGTATATTCCTATAAAATTTTTATTCTATAAATATACATTATGATTAATATATATTTATAATTAAGGTAAAGAGAGGGAGAATATCTAAAAATAGATAAATTTTGCAGACCTCTCCCCTCTTTTGCAAAATGTAATATTCTTAAATCCATTTTTTCAAATTTACTTATTTTTATTTCTTATCCTAAATAATATTCATAACTTGAAAATCTATATATAACTTGAAAATATATATACGTATTTTTATAATATTTTTTAGTTATGAAACTTGGAAAGTTTTTCGAGGTTATAAACTTTCTCATAAAAATAATAGAAAGTTTGTAATAAATAAGACATTTGTAATATAAATATCGCAGAAACTAAGATAAAATTTTATCTTAAATAGAAAGTATAGTATTTCTTAAGCTATCAAGTAGTATTTCTGATAACAAAGTGTGTTAAAGTATATAATACATTCTTATAAAATGTGATAGTTGATGCAACTTAAAGTATCATAATATCATTAACTTTAAATATAATTATCATATTATATTTAAATATATTTATTATATTTTTGAAAGTATTATTTGTTATTACGTTTATAATAATCTATATAAAATATTTCTCTAAATCTACAGTATTTGTGCAATAGACTTTATTTAATATTTGTGCAATACGCTTATTAAATATTAAACTAAATATTTAATAGAACTACTGATTTCAATATTTTTTTTTTCAAACAATTTGTATGATAGCATTCTGTTGAGTTATAAAATATTATCAAAAAATACACAATATTTCGTGAAAGCACTTTATAAAAGACGCAAATAATTCAACCAACGGGCTTTGAGTATAATAGAAACTAATAAAAGAAAATAATAATAGAATTACCTATAATAAATTAAATATATGGTTAAAAAAGCAGATTAACTTTTATAATATAGTTTATTTAAAAGCAAAAGGTATATGAAAATATGGAAAAAGGAAAAGATTGTAAAGATATAAGAAACAATAAAAAATATAGGATTTGGTATATGGATAAACAAATTACATAATAAGATCCGGTATATTCTGCAATTTATCGAGTATTTCTTCTGTAATTTTTATTTGATCGCAAAATTTTATATAAAGAGAAATAATACCATGTAAATGTTCGAATATTTTTCCAGTAATAGTTACTTGGTTACAATTTACCATACCAAGAGAATTAATACCTTTTAAATAGTAGAATGTATTATCAGTAATAGTATGTTGATTACATTGTGACATATTAAGAGAATGAATACCTTTTAAATGCTCAAAAGCTCTATCAGTAATAGTGTTTTGTGTGCATCTTACCATACTAAGAGTATGAATACCTTTTAAATATTCGAAAGCTTTATCATTTATAGAGTCTTGATCACAACAGTCAATATGCAAAACCTTTATACCGGTTAAATGTTGGAAAGCATTACCAGTAATAGTTTGTTGAGAACAACCGTCCATGTATAAAGTGTGGATACCTTTTAAATTTGTGAATGCTTTATCAGTAATAGTATTTTGACGACAGCCTGAAATATCAAGAGTATGAATACCTCTTAAATATTCGAAAGCTTTATCTGTTATAGTGTTTTGATAGCAATTATCCATATATAAAATTTGTATACCTTTTAAATATTCGAAAGATTTATCTGTGATAGTATTTTGTCTACATCCACTCATATTAAGACCATATATACCCCTTAAATTTTCAAAAGCTCTATTTGTGATAGTATTTTGGTTACATTCACTCATATTAAGCGTATAAAGATTTTTTAAATAATTGAAATCATCATCTGTAATATTATTACAATTGCTTATATTTAAATTTAGTATTTTATATGATAAATTGGATAAAAATTTTAGACTTAAAATATTCGACTTGACAGTGAAACAGTGTTTTAACATTATAGATTTATTATTTAAAATATTTCTATAGAAATATTGTGACGCAAAACTAAAAGACAAAATATCATGTGTGGATAGATATAATGAAACTTCATATAAAATATCCAATTGTAAATACATTTTACTCCAACATAGATTTTTCTTAAAAATAATATTTATTTCTAAGAAAATCCAAATATCTATTTAGCATATTAGTGGAAATTCGATAATATTTACAACCAATATTATCCCATTACTCATAATAGTGTTCAACATTTCATTATTACTAATAAATAACTTTAATAGTCGATTGTTTTAAGATTTTAGAGATCTATTGAATATAAATATAACAATATTTATAAAATCTTATTTAATACAATTTAATACTAAATATTATTCGATAATATTTGTAATAAGTTACTATTATTGAATCAATACATTATATAAAAAATACAAGATGATATTATAAATAATAGAAAGAATAGTTGCTAAAGAATTAATATGTACAAATATGTACTCTATATAAATTCAAAAATGTAAATTGAAAAGTATATTAATATTATTATTTATCACATTCTTAAATATAAATATTGTATTCTTAAAACTATATTTATCTTATCATATTCTTCAAAAATATATTTATCGTTTCGTCATTCGGAAAATGTATTTATTTTATTATTGGAATTATTCATTGTATTCTCCAAGAATATACATTGTATTCTCCAAGAATATACATTGTATTCTCCAAGAATATACATTGTATTCTCCAAGAATATACAATGTATCTTATTCATAATATATTCCAAGAATATACATTGTATCTCATTCATAGTATATTCCAATATATATATTGTATCTCATTCTTGGAAAATATATTTATAATATCACATTCTTGGGAAATATATGTAGCAGTCAACCCTTGACAAATACAGCACAAGCAGATACATGATGTAGCTACCATGGTGCACGATGATGTCTAGTTAAAATGTAGCTGGCTTATGGAGACTCGTCTAGAACGGACTGTTACAAATATATTTATCGTATCGTGTTCTTGAGAAATATATTTATAATATCACATTCTTGGGAAATATATTTATCGTATAGTACTTGAAAAATATATGTGTAGCACAATATTCTTCAAAAATATATATCTTATGCTAAAGTACATTATTTACTATTATAATAGTAAATCCTTTTACCTATAAGTAATAATAACAATATACGATTGTTCATATTACATGTATTTTAAACTGTCTTATTCAAAAAACTTAGAATAAAAATTTATAATGTCGTATATACATAATTTTATTTCATCGCTCGGCGGGGAGTAAAATCTCTGGAGAAGTTTTAAGAAGTTAAGAAACATTAATAATAATCTTATTTAGGACGATACTATGTTTTAATTGAAAAAAGATGTAGAAGATACAAAGAAATAATTATAGATTTAAAAATGGATAAAATTGAATTAAGGGAGAAGTGTGCAAAATTTTTCTTTTTTAAGTTAATATATCAGTTTTTACTTCGCACACAATAATTTTACAGGTTGAGCATAAAAACTGATATATACTAGTATTTAAAATTTGATATCTTAAAGCATAATAATTCCGATTTCTTCAAATCTACAGATAATTATCTTTTTATGTCTTTAAGTCCTATGCCCATAAACGTAAAATTACGTTGGATGTTCTTGTTAGCCTTGAAAATCTACGTTGATCTTTTTAAAATAGCGATAATCGTTATTTGTGTTTTTAGGTGAATTATTATCTTTTATGTCTTTAAAAATTCTCTTTATATATTAGCTATATAATTCTTAATTATCTTTTAAAGTAATCGAATAATTACGTAAAATAATATGTCTTAAGTATTAGAAGAATGATCTCTTCAAGTATATTAATTGAGATTTCTCCAATCTTATTGTAAAATTCTCAATTCTTCAAGTTTTAGAATAATTACATTATGATGCGATCACATAATTAATCGTATTATGCAATCGAATAATTAATTTTATGATGTATTAAAATAATTATCTTTGCAGGTTTATTAATTACATAATTCTCAATTCTTCTCTCAGAGTATTCAAATAATTACATCTTCAAGTTATAAAATAATTATCTTATTATGAAATCGAATAATTACATCTTCGGGTTATAAAATAATTATCTTATTATGAAATCGAATAATTATTTCTTCGGGTTATAAAATAATTATCTTATTATGAAATCGAATAATTATTTCTTCAGACATTCAAATATTATTTATGATTTAACCAAATAATATTCCTATGAAGTAATTTAATATTATTCTCATCGAGTATTCGAACATTTATCTTCAATAATTAGAATATTAATGTCATCAAGTATTAAATTTTTTTCTCTTTATCTTATTATGTAATCTAATATTTATTTCAAGTTATAGAATAATTATCTTATGATGTAATTTAATATTTATTTCAAGTTATAGAATAATTATCTTATGATGTAATTTAATAATCTCTTCAAATTTTCAAATAATCATCTCATGATTGAATAGAATATTTGTAATGTGATTATTATATTTATTAGTTTATCATTCAGTAAACTATATTCAGGTATGTTCATCAAGCTGCTTTATATTTTATTATTTTGATTACATTGTCAAAGTATATATTCTTATAAAGTTAGACTATTTTATGTGCATTACTATTATATTTTGTCTGTTCTTGTTTTTTGTGTTCTCATTTTTAATGTTTGTAATCTATTGGCGCGTATCATTGAATTTCTATATATATCGTTATCAAAATAGTTATTTTGTCTACTTATTTTAAGTAGTTGTTGGAATGCTTCATAATTTACTCTACTTGGAAACTCTTCTAGATTTTGTCTTCTGACTATATTTATTCCTTCTATTAATTCTTGGTAATCTTTATCATTTGCATTTTGTATTAATTTTTGTAATTCATAATATTCCAGTAAAAGTACCAATTTGTCGAACAAATATTTTTTAAGTGTATTTTTTAAATCATAATATTCTTCCCATCTCAATTTTACTATATAATCTTCAACCGTTTCTTCTATATCACTAATATCATTAGTATTATCTTCTATATCACTAATATCATTAGTATTGTCATTAGTATTATCATTAGTATCATCATCTACATCATCTACATCAAAATATAAATGCAAAGATTCTCTTGAATCGCTGTCAATATTGTAAGGATTGTTAACATAATTTACATATGTTTTTCTGAATATGAAATTTAAAAAACCTATTAAAGATACCCAATCTTTTGTTGTAATATCTAAATCAATTATATCTTGATTGTACTCGAGATATTTATTATTGTAAAACAAAGTGTTAAAAAATGGCGAAGGTATAAGAAGTAAGGATTCCGTTGTGTAAATATTATTTTCTACTTTAATATTAACTTGTTTATTCATTTTATTATAAATATTTTTTTTACAATGAATATTTTTTCCACAATGAATATTTACTAAAAATATTTTTCCACAATGAATATTTACTAAAAACATTAAATCACATGATATTATCATGTAAAATATAATCCCAATAAAAATCTCAATTATCTTTGGTAAATAAAAACATATTATGTAAAAGAAAGTAAAATGAAAAACATAAGAAAAGGTTTTTGTAAATATATAAAATTATACTATATCATAATTATATTCTACAGTCGTCGCAATATTAAAATATATCTCTTTCTGAAATATATTTTATGTAATAAAAATTAGTGTGAAAATATATTAAATGAGCAAAATAAATTTCTCTCAAATCAATGGTATATATATAATTTTAATTATATATTTATCAATCCTAATTATATTTATATATGTTATTATATTTATATATGTTATTATATTTCTTATATATTTCTTCAAAATGAATTTTGCTTATAAAATATTAATTGTGAACTACATCAATTTATATTTACTCATAAAGGATAAATACTTAACAGTTTATTGGGTGTTATAGATTTTATACATTTTATACATAACAAGTGGGTAAAAAATTGTGTTAAACAAAGTAATATAAAAGCTAAAATACATGTTAATAATTATAAATTAAATACCACAAAAGAAATATTATGTTAACCTTTAAGATATAAATTATTATTTAACATGATATCTATTATTAAATATACTGAATATTATATAATATTGTTTGATATTAAACAATTCTCATAAAATTCATATAGCTTATACTATCCTTATCGGTCATAATAATCCTTATCTGTTACAATCTTTATCGGTTACAATTTTTATCGGTTATAATAATCTCCATCAGTTTTTTATAATATTTATAATTATCTATTTACATTATCTTGATTCTAATGCATAATTCTTGTATATTTAAATAATTTTGATAGATTTTTATAATCTTCATCTATTGGACAATCTGCGTCCATTTACATGATATTCTAGAAATCGATATATAAATTTAGTTATGAAGAAATATATGGATAATATAAAATGTTTATTGTTCTCTTTATGTAGAGTATTCTCGAAATATCTTTATTGTATCTTATTTGGAAATATATTTATCGTATCTCATTATTTGGAAGTATATTTATTGTATATTCTTGGAAATATATTTATCGTATATTCTTGGAAATATATTTATTGTATATTATTCTTGGAAATATATTTATTGTATATTATTCTTGGAAAATATATTTATCGTATATTCTTGGAAAATATATTTATCGTATATTCTTGGAAATATATTTATCGTATATTCTTGAAAAATATATTTATCGAATAGCATTATTGCAAAATTAGTATTTGTAAAGTATATTTATAATTACTTTTATAAATATCTAATACTTAAGTACATAAAGTAATTTAATTCTATTATTTTAGAAAATTACATTTGAAAATAGTGAACAGTTCCTCAAAAATTATCTAAAATATATAAATCAGCCTATTTTGCCTTGTAATAAATATTAAGTTTATTTTTTGTAATAACATTATAATTTACGGTTTGTGTATTTATCGATGGATTTATTATGGGGTGAAAAACTATATTATTTGTGTTATATTAGTTTCTTCGCAATTCATGATTAACATTTGAAACTACTTTATAAAAAAGATAAAAGTCAAATAAGATAAAATATTTCAATCTTAAGGATAATGTTATGAAAATAACATTTATTTGTTAATATAATGAAAATATTTGACAATTTGTATATTTTAGTCAACAATATTTAATGCCAGTATTTATTTTTGGTAAATAAAAAACATATATGAAAAGAGAGTAAAAAAAAGAAAATGTAGTAACAACCCAAATTAAAACGGAGATAATTTTTATGAAAATATTTTGTATTATTTTGTTAATATCTCGATAAATATAAATATTGGTATTAGTGTAAAGAAACATCTTGAAAATATGAAAAATCGGATAATTAATACCAGAAATAAAACCACAAAAAAAAAATGAACTTTCTCGTTAACACTGATCTAATTGTCAACAAAACCTTCTAAGAACAGATTTTATTAAAAATTGGGACGACATTGTCGTTGCAGGAGGACATATTATTGCAGCTATCAAAAACAATGAAGAAGCTTCATTATCTGGTGATATCGATATTTTCTTTGTCGGTAAAAAATTAACCAAAGAAAAAGTAATTCGAAAGATAAAAAATATTTATGAGTGTGTCACCGAATATTATCAACAAAAACCCAAAATTTGGTTGACCGATGATAATGTTACTCTTATGTGTCGAGGAAATAAGATCCAAATTATTACAAAAAGAACTTTTAATACAACATCAGAATTATTAAATTCTTTCGATCTTGACTGTTGTAGATTTGCTTTTGATGGTAAATCTATCGTCACTGTTAAGAGTGGTTCTGAATTTCTCACAGACAATAAAGTTAAAGTATATGGCACTAATGATGAAAATATTTTGCGTAATTTATCACATATAGATCGTTGTAAAGCTACCAAACTCCATAATAGAGTTATTAAATATCAAAATAGATATCAAATTATAGTAGAATATAGTGATACTCCTCATGAAGGTCTGTATCAGTTTAATTATGATGATGTTCATCCAGAAATTCAATCGGAATTCAAATGGCCAGGAAAAGAAATTTCATATGATGAATATATTGAACTCCTAGATTCTGATAAATTATTTGTTTTTTAGGTGTTCAATTAGCTTGTTTCTTCTTATATTAAACTAATGTTAGTTTAATATTAATATCATTAAACATACAAATACGAGATTTTGTCAAATGTAACTCGAAGACGATTTAACTTAAATTTTTATATCCATTAGCTAGATATAAAAATTTAAAACCAATCCGCTATGATATAATTTTACTAAATTATACCATATCCTTGAAAAATATTTATAATATTTTATTCTGGGAAAATATTTATCGTTAAGTATTCTATAAATATATATTTACAGATGTAAGGAAAATTAAATTTAGCGAAACAGGGAAGAGGTGTGCTAAATTTATCTATTTTATATAAATCCACTTTTTCTACCTTTATATTATAATAATATATTAAGTATGAAAAGCGAAATATGTGAAAATATGAATTCTCCAGATCTTTAAAATTTTTACCGACTAGATTATCATTCATAGCATATCCTGCTAATAAGAAATTTCTTCCAAAGATATAGAGATTTGATTCACTATGATAATATAAGTTTATAATATTTGTATAAATATTACAAAGCATTAATTTAACTTTCACATACATATTTATTATATATATATATGGATATGTAAAGACATAATTGTGTAAATATATGATTATACAATAGATTATTATATAAATAGATAAAGATTACTTTCAAACATGGATAACTATGATAATATTTTAACAAAATATTATCATAGTTAACGATTCAAAATAAATAGAATATATAATGACAATATTTTTACCTCTAAGTAATACAGAGATATGCTATTCTCTATTAAAAATAGTCTTTATATGAACTAAAATAACTACGAAAATACGTATATTGATATTACGATTAATAATATATAAATAAACCTATAATTATTCATTTTTATTAAGATAAATTAAAGTAAAATATAAGGTGGTGCATATAAGGTGGTGCATATAAGGCGGTGCATATAAGGTGGTGCATATAAGGTGGTGCATATAAGGTGGTGCATATAAGGCGGTGTATATAAGGTGGTGCATATAAGGTGGTGCATATAAGGCGGTGTATATAAGGTAGTGTATATAAGGTAGTGTACATATAAAATAATTTTAATATAATATAGGTTCAAAATTGAGAATTATGATAAAAAATTATAAAGAGAAATGAGTGAAGCACAAAAACAAAGCAGTGATAATTATACGAAGTCTAGAAATATAAAAATTAAGATAGAGGATAATATTTATTCAGTAGATAGATGTATACTGGAAGCTTCAGATTTTTTTAATGCGATGTTAAACGGAAAATATATGGAATCAAAACAAGATATAATAACAATTGATGATATTACAAAAAAAGAGTGGGAAATTATGATAGAATTATTATATTTGATAATGACTAAAACCTATATTTCATACTGTAAAAATATAAATGAATTCAATAAATATAATGATATTGGATACTATGTAGAAATATCAGATTACATTAAAAACTAATATTGAGAATTTATATGTAAATTGCAGAAGATTTTTGTTGGATAGATTGTGTGAAATTTTAGATACAAATATATATAATAGAAATATGTATGAGTTTAATGCTAAAAATTGGGATAATTTAGTACGAGGATTAGAAATAGTATCATGTGAAGATAGTATAAATGATATAATTCTTTCAATTAATACCTGTAATGAATTAAGAGAATTTGTTTTAAAAATTAGAGAAATATCGCCATGTCTAAATAATAACCACAAAATATGGAAAAATATTCTAAGTAATTTATGTACATTTTTCGAAATTATTTTCAAAGTTAATTTTGATAAAGCTTTCAAAGCTATTAAACTTGCTGATTTTTCACTCGATTATTATAATGATATAATATTTTTGATTCCTATAATGGAACACCGTAATGGTTGTATAGATATTAAACTTCTAACAGCACCCGAGTTATCATTTATAAAAAATCCCTATTTTTTGCGTCTATTTTGATCCATTTATTACTTACTTAACTATTCATACTCAACAAATCAATTTCATCGACTTTTTTATGAATCCAATGCTATTCTATTCATACTCAATCATAATAATTTATTGAAACTAATAAATAATCTAAGGTTTGGTATATATGTGTACAATACTTCTTAACAAATTTATCCTATTTTACAAAGTATTTTGCATCCAGTTAATAGGCTCGTATAATACTTAATTATATTTATAACAATGCGATAGGAAACAAATTTATAGAATTCATTTTATTGTTCATGTAATATTTATCATGTAATATTTATTATTTTAAATATTTCAATTGTTATAATTTAATCTAGATTAAATTATAAATTTTAGATATGTTTGATGAAATATTACAAACAAATAATATTATAAGAATTAATAGTGAAAAACCTCGCAAATTGTAATATCTTAGTTTATCAAAAATATAAATGTATATTGAACAAATATAGGTTATTGTAACTTTATCATACAACAAATATATAGCTGATATTTGAAAATATAACTGTCTGAAATATTTTTATAATGGGAAGCTAATAAGGGGAAATATTTATATTAAGTTTATTTGTTTAGCAAAAATACGATTTGCTAGTTGGTCTAGTTGACTATAATTCATTTAATCTATCTGTATATTGAGATAATACAAGCGTTTTATAATTAATGTTGTTAAAATAATTATTTGGCTCGCTTATAATTATATACTGTCAAATTGTAATGAATATAACATGGATTAAAATTCTTTTACATATATCTTCAATATATGCTGAATTAAATTCTGATATTTTATTATTTATTATTTATTAAAGCTACAGAACTAATAAATATTTATCCAATATATTTAAGTATTTGATATTCGCCTCATGTCATTTTTATGATAAAATTCCTAAATCTTTCGTTATATAATAGCACGTTTTGTCTGTTTTGTTGATTATAACTATAATGAAACATATTTTAGATTTTGTATCTGGTCTCGAGGATTATTAAAATAATTTATATAATAATAACCATTCTTGTGTACTAATATCTAACACTATGATTCCTTGATTATATTCTTAAAAATTAAGAATTATAAAACAAATTGGCAAAAAATGGAGAAACTATAACATTCAACTTTAAAATTAATATAATAAATTAATATAATAATTTATTATAACATTCAACTTTAAAATTAATATAATAAATTATTATATTAATCTTATATAGTAAATTATTATATTAATCTTATATAGTAAATTTAATGGATGTTTTTATATTTATACAAAATAATCCATGATTTTATAATAAATTTGATATTATATTATTTATGGAACAAATTATGTATTAGTAATATTTTGTAAAATGTCGTTAATATAAGATTTTGCACTATTAATTCTTATAATATGATTTCTTTGTGATATTTCATCGAACATATCTAAAATTGATTGTTTAATAATATTATAAGATATATCATTATATACATATTTTTTAATTTGTAAATAAAGGAATTGCATATCTTCATTTTTACGTGATGAATAATCAATGTCAAAATAATTATTAATATTTTGTACATAATCGGTATTATTTAGTAAATTGTTAACATTATAATAGTTTAGTATATATTCTAATAATATACTTATAATATTACCACCAATATAACGTATCACTAATGTTTTTGTTAAATTTAAATTATAAAAAAAAGAAATGCATTCAATATCAATTTCTTTTATTTTATGCTCAATAATTGAGAAATCTATTGTATTTATATTAGTAATATTTTTTATATACCATTCAATACAATTAAAAGCTTTTTTATTTACACATCTGGATATTATATATTGCTTTTGTTTTATTTTTTTAACATTTTCCCTATTAAACATTTCAGTAAATCCGTAATCTGGTAAACCATTTATATGTGTTAATTTTTTCAATAAATTAACATCATCAATTTCAAAAACAAAATCATACATATATTCTTCATCAGAATTTTTCATAAAAAAATTCTTAAAAATTTTGAAAAATTCATCATCCAAATGCCTGATTTTATATAAATCATTTATATTTATATATGTTGCCACATTGTTCAATAGATAAAAATAACATTCTTGTGATACGTTGCATTTTATTTTTTTTATTATTTCCATTTTTATTGCTATATTAATTTTCTGTCAAATTCAATATAATTTATATAAATTATACTATATTTATATTCTTAATAACAATATATATCTTCTTAATGTATATAGCACCCTTCTGTAACTATATATATTATCAACTTTATTTAACTTTAATTATCCTAAATCGTAAGTTAAAAATCTCGCGAACCTTAAATTTTATGTCGACCCTTTTTAATATAACCATTTGTATAGTTATCTATTTTTGTAAGTTTTTGATATAATATTTCAGTATTTATTATATCCTTATATAATTATTAATCAAGATACTAAATATCGGGGTATTTACATCAATAAATGTAAACAACTTTGAAGATATCGTAAATTTTAAGTATATTAGCTATAAGAATTTTTAGAAAAATTTTCGGACTATATCTATTGTAGGAAACTGGTTTTACATATTTTATTGTATTACTTTTATATATTCTTATAAAACCATTATCTAAATATACACTAAATATATTATATTAAGATAATGTAAACTAGTCGGTTTGTATAAATATAGATAAATTTTGAATATATCTCCCTTCTTTGCAAAATTAAATAGAAAAAATAAATTTAGATTTAGATAAATATAACCCGTATTAAATACTACATGATTTTTATATTTATATCATTTTCGTGTTTATTAAATCTTTGTTATAATATCATATTAATTTCTCATAAACTCGTAATGTTTATAACAATTTGTATAATATTTTATTGCGGTTGTACCTAAAAACAAAAATAATATAGATTGTTATTTTCAGAACTGTTTAAGTTGAATTTTAGTGTATTGGTAGTTTTTAATTCTATAAAATTAATGAAACTTTCATCAAACAAATTATTTTATTGCCTCATAATACAATAATTTGGAACATTAAACTTATATAGGCCTAGATAGTAAAATATATTTTATAAATTTCTTAACATTTTACTCATTAAAGTATTTATTTTAGTTAAACATATTTATATAAATTAAACAGTTTAATAAATTATAAAAGATATAAAATATATGATATAAAATATATGATATAAAATATATGATATAAAATAAAGTATTAATGTTTATTAATACTTTATAAATTAGCACAATGAAAATCAATACAAGAAAATATTGTGTTGTTAAATATAAAATTACTTTATATTTTTTCTTGTATTAATTAGCACAATGAAATCAATACGAGAAAATATTGTGTTGTTAAATATAAAATTACTTTATATTTTTTCTTGTATTAATTTGTGTATTAAATCATCGCATGGTATTCTTATATTATCCTTATAAATAATTGACAATGTATCTATATATTTATCAACAATACTAGAAAATATATTAGTCAATAATATATCGGCTAAATACGCGAACTTTTTATGATTTTTTTTGTATTTTTTCTTATTGTTAATGAATCCGCCCTTGGGATCTTTCATATTCTTTGCTGAAACTAACATATCGTAATCTTCGTCTTTTAATGACATAGAACTATTATCTATTAATTCAGCTAACTCCTGAATAGTATATCTCCTTGAACCTAACTCATTTTCATCTTCGTCTAATATAATATTAAAACTGATGAATCGATCAACAAAATTATAGTATGATAACAGAACAAAAAAGTAATATAATAAAAGAGGGTAATTAATGTACTTGTCAAAACTAAAACTATATCCCAAATGAAATCGCCATTTTTTATTATATAGATAATAAAAAGGTACAGTTTCAATATCTGAATAGGGATCAAAATCGGGATCTGAAAAACCATCATTTTCAGGAATATCCATTTTTTGTTTCAAAAAATCGTATGTAAGATATGGTAAAATATTTTCATTTATTTTAGGGTTTTTTATATAAAAATACTTATCAAAATATTCATTCCATAGAAATTCTGATATTTCATATCCTATACTTTGTACCATCATTTTGTCTGAGAATACCATTAGAGATATTAAATCTTTTATGGTTATATTATCAAATTTAAGTGTTTTTACTTTTATTCCAGTATATTTTTTCATACATTTTAAAATACTACCATATATGTAATTTATATATAATTCCCATGTATTTGTATCAACATCGTATATTTCAATGGTTTTATTTTTACTGTCATTGAACTTTTCGTTGAACATATGTCTTATAAAATCAGATGTAAACATTACCATTGAATTTAGTTTGTATTTTTTATTTTCTACTATTATATTTATATCTTTTGTTCCATCAAAATAACTATTTTCCCATATATTCATGTTCATTTTTAATCAAACATATTTTTTTTTTAGTATAAATTTTATGTTAGCTTACACATAAATCAAAAATGACTCTTTTTATTTAAAATAATATACTTTTTTTGGGTAAATTGGTAATCCTTTTTACATCTAAGTAATACCAGTAATATACGATTACTCATATTACAT
>ERZ778024.2394-NODE-2394-length-16740-cov-57.770812_pt1 | contig 16740 bp, 13 predicted proteins | sample MGYA00375754_ERZ778024 | MGnify/ENA primary metagenome ERZ778024 (study PRJEB29350, sample SAMN05389827) | bioreactor metagenome | isolation source: Thiocyanate bioreactor | place: South Africa: University of Cape Town | collected 2014-02-18 ...
TTTCATGATTTCAATTTACAGATTATCGCTCCAAAAAATAGTGGAAGTGTACATTGGCCGAAAAATGCGTCTTATGTAGAAATTCTGATGCACGCTCCCGATAATGTACAACTTACATGTGAAATCGAGTACAACGGAAGTTATGTAGAGAATGGAGCATTAGCTCAATTTGATGAAACGAGACAATTATGGCAATTATTATTTGCACCTGAAAATACTGGAAAACATGAACTACTAGTGTTTGCAAAAATAAGTGACCAGGAAAACTCTGAATTTGCAGTCAGATTTTATTTGAATGTTACTGAACTTCGCAACAAAATGAAATTTCCTTGCATATATGGCATATTTCATGCTCATAAATGTCGAATTTATGAACCACTTAATGGTATACTGAAGAAAGGTGCTCAAGTACCCATTCATTTATTAATACCAGGTGCGACTGAAGTGGATGTTCAAGTCGATTCTGTTTGGGCTAAGACAAAGAGTTATCAAGATCCAATTTTTAATGAAGTAATAACTGTTGGTTCACAAGATGTGACAATATATGCTAAATATAATCAAGGAAATAGTTACAGTTCAATTGCGAAATACTCAGTTCAATAGTGATCTATTGTACTGATTGCATTTTAAACAAGAATCATTGTAGAAAAATACATTCACTCTTTATATATCATATTGTGTGACAACAATATATAAACACATGTTTTTCTTGTAGATAGATACGTAAAGATAAGAATTGAGTGATGTGAGAAAGAATTAATATTGTAGGACAACACGTCGAGATCATATAAGAAAGATGGGTTGTAAATTTTGTAAATTCGAATGGCTTGATGAATATGATCGTAGAGAAGAACAAAGGAAAAGAAATGAACATCCGAACAACTCAGGACACGAGTTGGAACCAGTTACTCCGAGAATTGATAACAGACGAAATCCAATCGATGTAAACTTTCGTAAAACTGCTGATGTTAATGCATTCAATTCTCATTTTATTGACCAACGACAACGAGCAAGTAACAATCGTCCATATCAATCGATTATCGAACTATGGAATCCAACATCTCTTCAACAACTAACAAAACTCATTCAATCATTTGCACAAGGTAAATTAATAGTTGACCAGCATTGGATTATATTTTATTGGATTGCACATAATATTGCCTTTGATACTGTCTCGTATTTCTCAAAGAACTCCGCCGATCAAACAGCCGAAGGAGTTTTTCGAAATCGAAAAGGTGTCTGTGCTGGATATGCTAATCTATACAAATATCTATGTGATGCATTGCAACTACCATGTGAAGTAGTTCGCGGATATGCGAAAGGATATGGATTTGACGATCGAGAAGGTGCATTAGCTGAAGTCGATCATGCTTGGAATGCTGTTCAAATTGATGGTCATTGGTATCTAATCGAATCAACGTGGGGTGCAGGACATTTAAATGATCAGAAAATATTTCGACGTGAATTACACTCATATTATTTCCTTCCACGACCTGAAGAAATGATCTATCATCACTTGCCTCAAGATGAGCAATGGCAACTATTACGTAAACCTATTCGAATGGAACAGTATCTTCAGATGCCACAGATACGATACACTTTTTTCGAACTCAATTTAGAAATTATCAAACCAAAAAATCAATATTCAATTCAATTAGAACAAGATAAACCGTACGCTTTAGTCGTTCTTAAAGTACCCAATGATGTATATCTGACTGCTGCATTAAAATTAAACGGTGAAAACATCGAAGGTGGTCATCGTATTATTCCCAATAGAGTCAAACAACAAATCTCGTGCTATTTTGCACCATCATCACTCGGCAAACATAAAATATCGATCTATGGCAAACGAGAAAATGCGAGCACGGGTACATTTAAGTCAGTTCTGAATCTCGAACTCGATATTCGAATACCAATTGATACACCAATAAGTTACCCAAAAACTTGGGATATATTTACTGATTATGAATTGAAAATTCTTTCTCCATTACGAACGCATGTCATTCATTTAAATAACGATGAAAAATTCGTACAAATCCTTATAAGAACACCATCGAATGTACAATTAATAGGTGAATTACAAAATGAAAATGATATTCGAATTCCTTATGGAGATCGAGTTTATTATGATCATGCAAAAGACTTTTGGCGATGTAAATTTGCTCCGAATGCAAACGGACAATTCAATGTCCTCATACTTGTAAAGAAAAAATCCGATTCATTGAATTATACATCAGCTGTATCATTTAAAATCATTGCAAATCAAATTCTATTACCACCATTTTCATTTCCTAAAACATGGCAACTTTTCTATGATCTTCATCTTCGAATTCTTTCTCCGCTTGGTCAAGGTATTATAACTCTCGATGAGACGATATCCTTTGCCGAAATTCATGTTAAAGCACCTGCTGACGTTTGTTTGATAGGGAAATTTCGTTCGGAAACAAATGACGATATACCCGATGGACAACAAGTTTATTATGATAAACGAAAAGACTTTTGGATTTGTAGATTTGCACCGAATCAAATCGGTTCATTCGAAGCAATGATTTTTGCAAAGAAAACAGCCGATAAAAGTTCCTATTCGTCTGTTGCTGTTTTTCAAATCGAGGCTACGCGCATTCAAACTCCCCCTTTAACTTTCCCGGAAACTTACGCTGCTTTTTATGATTATGATCTTCGTATTAAATCTCCACGTTCGAGTTCATCGGTCGTTTGGCCACAAGATAAATCCTATGCCGAAGTTCAAATTCAAGCGCCCGATGACGTTCAATTATCCGGTCAAATACAATACAAAAATCTCCAAATACAAAACGGATGTCTAACTCAATACATTCACGATAAACGACGCTGGCAATTATTATTCGCACCGGAACGATTTGGTCGACACGAACTTATTGTCTATGCAAAACGAACTGCCGAACAAAGTTCGACAATGGTCGTTAAATTTCAGCTTGACGTTACATCACTTCAAAGCTCGATTAAATTTCCAATGATTTACCCACAATTCTATGCGAGTAAATGTCAAATCTATACGCCAATTGGTGGACCTTTGCCATCGAATTCGACTGTTCTCATTCATTGTTTCATTCCGAATGCCGAAGATATTCAAATAGCTATCGATTCAAAGAATTTTCCTGTTCAAAACTATGAAAATTCGATTGTCAAACAAACGATTACTGTCGGCAGTTCAGACGTAACTATCTATGCCAAAAATCCGTCCGATACACATTATACAGGTTTAATTCAATATTCAGTGCAATAATAAATTTTCTTTATTAATAATAAAAAAAAAATAAAAATAAATTTGTTAATAAATCCCAAAAGGAAAAATTTGAAAACGAAGAGATTAAACTTGTCATTGGGTGACTGTTGTTGTTAAAAAAGCAAAGGCAATGCAAAAATACTCTATTATTGCGGAAGTAAATCTGATTTAAAGAAAAAAAGAAAAAAATTGAAGATTAGTTTTTCTTTTAGCTAGATCAATTGTCGATGTTTTGTACGAGTCGACAGATTTGCATTCGGTTCACCGTAGATTATTCGATGGTAAACACTACGAATAAGATCAGGAATAGAACGATAGATTGGATATTGAACGGGTATACGAGAGAGAATAACATCTTCTTTTAAAAAATATCTACGTAAGACAAATCAAGTGAATGAATTTCGAAGAAAAAAAAAAGAAAGAAATTTTTGAAATTACTTGAAATCTTCAACGTAACGATCCGAGATATATTCCGAGAATTTCGGTGAATTAATTAATAACATCGAAAGAATAGAAAATAAATGATAAACATATAATGTATGTTTCGGACTCAATGGATCCTAGAAGTAGGTTTTTTTTTTTCTTTTCTATGTACTTTAAAATATGAGTCCATTTACTTTATTTTCATTATTCATCGTTAACCTTGATAATGCATCGATAAACAAGTCGAAATATTCGTCCTTAAAAGTTAAAAATGAAATATGTTTCCTTCCGATGATTAACATCCGATTATGACAAGACAAAGAACACAACGACCCACTCAACTCAGCAGAAAAACTAGCATCATTTTTCAATCTATTCTACCTTTTGAGATTGTTTTTCAAATAATTCAATAAAATTTTGAAATCGAAAACTTTTCGATGTCCATGATGGTCGAATGAGTATATCACCGAGTTGCCATAATAAAGCACCGGATGCAAACATCCATTGCAAAACAATTTTGTATGTATCCTGAAAGATGAGTTTGAATGAGAGAACTTGTTCTTCTTCTTTCTGAATACCTTTAATGTATCGTCGGATGTTGAAAGTATATTTATCGGAGGAATTAAAAGACAATTAACCAGCAATTGAAAGCGTGAACATCTAGGAAAAAATAAGTTGAATAAGTAGAAAGAAAAAAAGAGCTCGTTGAATAGAATAATTTAGTACGATTAATAATCACGTTAGTTTACTTGAGAAAGAAAAAGTGATTAAATACTTACTGATCATGCGTTAAGCGTGCTAAGCGTTCAGTTGATGCAAATGTATTTAGAAAAACTTGATTGAATAATTTCATAATTGAAAATAGAAATCTTCAAACGAAGTAAAAAAAACAAAATTAATAAATAGAAAAATGAAAAATCATTACTCAATTGTCGATTCATCATATTCATTCGTCGATATCGATTGAGTACACGAATGCAATTGTGCAACATAATATACAAATAAATCAGTATCCTAAAATGATGAGAGAAATTTGTTTTTTTTTATTTCGAAATTCAAAAAATGTGAAATGTCCACCTTCCAAAAGAGTTCTTTTATTTTCGAATATTTATCACATGAATTGTGCAATTCTTCAGTTAATTTGATTAATTGCTTTGTATTTGCAATTGATTGCAAAATTTCGTTTTTTAATTCACCAAATTTAATCAATACCGAATCCATTCTAAGAAGAAAACAAAAAATTGACGTAATTAACTAACGAATCGAATGTGAATTTCATACGAATGTTGAAGATGATCAGTTACGGACAATGTCGATAGACGATCTTTATTAAATCGATATGTTGAAACAATAATGTAATTGCTCAATGCTGTACTGAGTATTTCAGGTATTTTCGTATTCAATGAAAGAAAATAGATATCAATATCTTTCATATCTTCATCGAGATCATCGCATAAACTGAAAGCAAATGAACGATTTTATGCAAAACTATAAACTAAATGAAATCAATCACTAGAGTATCTAGAAGACTAGCGCTAGGAGAGTATCATACATACGGGAATTAGGTTTTTATATTTCCTTTTCGAATGCTGAAAGCAAAAATATCAAGCAATCATTGGTGAAATAGGAATCATGGGTTGATTGATATCGGGGAGGAATTTCGAGTGATATTCGATGAAAATTTACGTACCTTCGAACTTCTTCAACCGATGGACAATAAACAGATGATTGTTCTTGATTAGCATTATTGTTTAGATTTATCGAAGTTGTTAATGAAAGATCAGTAAGAGTCGATCGAGCTGTTGAAAGAAACAAATCGTCATCGACTTGTTGATTGATTTTACTACGTGGTGTATGTAATGTTCCATAAACATTATCTTCATGTTTTTGTAGAATATATCGATTTAATCTCGGTGTATCGGTTAACCATTCGGATTCATTATTCGCCTTTTTTTTCGAAAATGAACGCGCTGATTTCGATCTTGATGTTAATCGCTGTCCATCGGACATTGTTCGTCGAGTTGAAAACAAACGTTGAAAATGCGAACGATCAGTTGCAAGATTCAATTGATCGAGACGTTCTTGAAATTCATTCGATGTATTCGATACAGTCGTACCAGTTAGTTCTTCTAATTGATAAAGTGGAATATGAAATGGATCAGTTTCTTGTGTTGTCGTTGGATTATTTGTCGACGAAAGAAGCAACGGTATAGCGGCGTATAATTGTGACAAAGGCGCTTGATAGAGATCACGATTCGATGTCGATCGTCTAAATTCATCTCAATGATTTTCATTTTGTGTCGTCGTTGATTTTTTTACCTTGGACTTAGTTGTTCCATGTAGTTGTGGATATTTTCTAAAGTCGATCGATCGAATAAACTCGGAATTGTTTCCATATCATCGACACTGGTTGATTTCGGTTTTTTCTTTCGGCGTTTTTTATTTTTACTATCTCTCATCATAACACGTAAACGCATATGAATCGTATTTGTACGTTCAGTTCCGAATAAAAAATCCGGATAATCATCAATCTAAATTTTACATTATTATTATTATTATTTACAGACAAAAGAAAAGACTACGAACAATTTCTGCACGAAGTATATCACGATAATAAATGTACGGTTGTTCTAATTGAGCAATTTTCGGTGGATTATCGGGTAGATAGATCGATTCGAGACCCAAAACCATCAGACGATAGTTTATTGTTTTACCTTGCTTTTCTATGCATGCATCATAGCCAAGCAATTGATCACCTGGATCGGATATTAAATATCGAGCTAATTTCGCTTCGAATTTCGTATTTTTTGTCACCATATATTGTGCTGGATTCGCAGATGTCGTCATTCTGCTGATGTTATTGTTGTTGTTTTTTGTATTGAAATAAAAAAAAGAACTAAAAAAAAGCGGTAACAGACGATGAAATTGAGAAGATTAGTCTCAACATCTAGTTAAAAAGAAAAAGAAAAAGCAAATTGCCGGAAGAAGAACTCTTCATGACACTATTGTATAGAAAATCTATCACGCAAGATCAAGGATAGAACGAAGCGAAGGAAGAAAAAGCGCGATGCAAAGAAAAGAAACCATTATGGATTTTGTTTCTTCCGTTATACCTTTTTCAAGAATTTGTCGGTTTTTACTATTGGTAAACTAACTAAGCCAATTGAAACAAGTTCATAAAAAAGAAATAATAAAATCAAAAATGTCATTAGAAACAGCATTGTGTTTTCCGGAATGATTTCAGTAGAAAATTTTACATATCATTATCACAACGAATTCATGCAGAAATTTAATGAAACAAAATATTTTCCATTCTATTTTTTGAAATGAGTAAATTATGATTTTCTGCTTGATAAGACTTGAGCAAAACCGCCGGTTAAAGAGAACAAACAAGAACATTCATAAATCCAATACAGTTTAATTGACATGTCTACAAATTTCATAGTTTCGATGATTGAATCTTATCGAAATGAACTGTCTAAAGTACATTGAGTTTCAATTACATGACACATATTCATCATCGTGTCACTATTTCAATCCAGACAATAACAACAAGCATATCCTTAATAGACATTCGTGCGTTTCAATATTGATCTTATCATTTGACTGAGTCAATCATTGAATTATGACTTTCGTGTGATGAACGATAGTTTGACTTTAACACTCCGTTGAAAATCAAAAATCGATGCATATCTTTTTTTATTTAAATGAACGGAAAGTTCTTTTAGGCAGGCGTGTGAATATATAAAACACGTTCTCTTGATGTCTTAGAAATGTCGTTGTTCGAAAAAAAAATTTTTTTTTTTAATTGGACGAGTATTGAGTTCATGTATCGAAGTTCTACGAAATATTGTCACCAAAAAAACGAATCAAATCGAAGAAGAAAAAAAAACTTCGAAACCTTTGAATTGACCTGCACAAATGACAGTAATGAGTCGAGAACTATATTTATAAATAATGAAAAAAGAAGAAGCAATTTCATTCGAAAAAATGATAACACACTCGAAGAAACGATGAATTTTCTTTCGTTGAGATACTTTAGTCAAGTGTGTACAAGAAATCTAGTTATGACAAGCAAAATGAAAGTGTCCGTTTTGCAAGGTTTCATCACTCCTATTCGCGTTTTTTTTTTCTTCTACATTCGATAGGCAAGTAATGAGAAAAAGAAAGGTGTTTGTATATGTCTATGTTTCAAGTAGATGACTAAAGGAAAAAGTCTCAAACAAACAAAATAGCAACTACATCATCGATTTCGAAGCCAATCAATATTCTACTTGACGAAGAATATCGACATTGCGATGAGCTAATAAGTGATTTCGTTTCTTTGGCTCTTTTCTGTTTTCTTTTCCTATTGGAATAATCTTTTCACACTCTTAACTTTTTCACTTTTCTCATCTTTATGCGCATGGGAAAGAATGTACGCGCTTATATTCACTCAATTAAAACAAATGCCCATACGGTACACACTTTGTTTTTCACCGTATCGGATCACATCAAACGAAAATCTATAAAAATGCATTCGCTAATAGACAAGCCGCTGATAAAAAAAATAAAATTTATATTGTCGACACAGAACATGGGTGAGAAAAACGATGGATGAATCCCATCCTTGACAATCAAATTGAATAGATTGACAAATAATACGACTATTGTTCAAGAACATGAAAAAGAAAAGTTCAAAACACGTGTCTCGGAAAAGAAACCTCTCGTAAACACCAGCTACTAAATACCTCGTCTATTCATTTAAGTCGAGATCAAATAGACCAACAACGAATTCACTTCATTCATTCATTAAAATAAATGTACCTCTCAACAACCAATAGATAGTAGAAATCTTATCGATCGTCATTGGCTTGTGTGTTCATATAAATATACATTTACTTGGCTAGTAGACCTATTTACTCTTCGTCTCTTCATGATAATTAACAAAATAATTTCTTCGTCACGCTATACGCGTGTAGCAATCGATCGGTAAAGAGAACTGAAATTGAGATATATTACTAGAGGCCATTAACAAAAAAGAAAAAACGAAAGTCATTTATACGCAATTCTCATTTTTATTTCTTTAGTCCTCGTAGTTCGTTCGATTTTTTTTTTGATTTCTGGTGATGGTGTAACATTATTACTCCATTTTCTTGGCCGAATTCGCACGCTGCCGTGTGTATGCATGTATGTGCACACACACACAAACATACATAGGAAAGGCTTCTCATCGTATAAAATAAACATCTATCTCTCGCACGCGTCTCTCGTTCGTAAAGAAACGGTGATTTTGTCCAATCGTATTCGTTTTCGGTCTCCCTCTCTTTCGCTTTTTTCGTACCGTTAGCCAGGAGGAGAAAGAGAAAGAGAGAGAGAAGAGAAAGAGAGCGAAAAGCGAAGAAAAAATCTTCATCAAATTGCTATTAGACGTGTGCTGCGACGGGTGACATTTCGAAATAGACAAATATACTTCTATATATTCACATACACGCGTAGTTGACTCGAACTCAAATATTTTCTCACTCTTTTGAACTAAGTTTAAATTATGATGCTAACGTGCGACTATTCCGATGTATCGGAACAAACTTCACGAAAAGTAAGTGTACTTTCTTTTTAACACTTGCATATTCAAATGAATTTCGTCGGTTTAGTTTGCTAAAACATGCGTCGAAAAGAAACGTCGAGATCGTATTAATAAAAGTCTTGATGAACTCAAAGATCTCATGGCTTTAACCGATGAAGTATGAACGAGACATTTTGTTTTGTTTGATTGCAGAAAAATGAAGTTTTCGTTTTTCATAGAGAGCAAGATATCAAAAACTAGAAAAAGCTGAGATTCTCGAAATGACAGTTAATTATATTCGAAATTTAAAACGTACAATGAACAATTCGATCGAAGATTATGAAAATGGTTATCGACAATGTTCGGAAGAGATGTGGAAAATTATTCATTCACTACCGAATCTTATTCCTGAACAACGTGATCGGCTTGCAACTCGTTGTCGACAAATGTGGACAACTCGTCGATATAATCAACCCTATCATCCATATCAACGACGACCAATGACCATACCAACAAATGATTCGTCACTAAAAATTCTCGTTAATCAGTCATCAATCCCGAACATAACAAATCCATGTTTGTCATTACCATCATCATCAGCCTCATCGACTGCCTCATCCAATTCTCTCAGTCCATCATCACCAAAACTTTGGAAACCTTACATGTAAATAGACATATTGAAGAAAGAGAGAGAAAGTACGAAGGAACTGTCTCACAGTGATGAATGATTTTTCTTCTTCTTCTTCTTCTTGTTTCGTGTGTGTGTGTATGTGTGTTTTTCCAATATAAATATATAAATTATTCAAACAGATTATCATTCTCTAATAATCGTGAGAGAAATGCGAAGAAAAATAACATCAATTTTATTTTAACATCTTAGATAATTTTCAACCATATTGAGACGTATGTGATCACTTAACAACTAGACTTTTCGATCGATTCATGGTGAGTTTAATGGAGATAATGATGAAGAATGTGTTAAGAGCGTAGATCATTTTCGAAGAAGATAATTAAAGTCGAAAAAAAAGAAACGAGAGAGAGAAATCGATCCATATAATGAAAAGTAAAGTGTGCTTGCACAATCAACTAACACCTAGTTATTGATGCTTTCTAGTCTTCATTCATTTCTTTCTTTCGTTTTTTTTTCTTCGCCTATTCAACATTAAGATGACCTATAAAAGTCGAATATGATGAGAGTCAGTCAGCCAAATGGATCTATTGATGGGTACACATTACCAATCGCAGGTAGGTGTATGTGTACATACGTATGTAAAATAATGACTACTAGTATACACAAATTCGTATGTGTTATTGTTCGTTCGTCTTTAATAAGAACAATCGTCTATCGTGATGACTACATCATAGTTTTTTCAATGGCATAACGATACTCATGATTTTGATAAATTAGCCGACGCGCAAGTGCTTTGCAAGATACGTCAATATTTTCTTGTCTATATCTTCTGTGATGAAGTCATCATCTTGTGACTTGTCGTCTTAACATGCAAAATAAAATAAAGAATGACGAGAGTAGTGATCTATTACATAATTGAATCTGATTGTTATATATATGTATGTATGTATGTATGAAAAAGAAAATGCACGATAGAGATGAAAGAAATTGGTGCGTGTGTACATACGCTCATCCTTCAATACATAGTTTCTCAACATTGAAATTATGATGATGATCAATATTCAAAAGATAAGAAATACAATAGATGTTTACATCATCTATCAAATGACTGTGTACACCTTCTTTTCTTTTTCTTTTCTATTTGCAATTGATTTTTGTTGTCTTCCTCCTTTCCCAGAAGACGATGACATTCGTTTGATGTGTTTGTATAATCGGCGCCTCAAGAATATTTTCTAAACATACACACGCGTGCGATCATACAAGATCGAAAATTATGATTGTCATAGTTCAATGGCTGTGAATACAATAGAAATTTTGATGTCATAATCTCCAGCAAACAGTTGATGATCACTAGGGAGGGATCTTAGAAGTAAGAGGCAAGCCCGTAGGCTTATATTATTTCGTTTTTTTTCTCGTATTGTCAGATTCAATTGCGAAGTACTTAATTCCGTTTAAATGAATCAATTCGAAGAAGGAAAACGAAATTATTCACATTTTTACAATCATTATCCAATTAGTTGGTGAGTCCGGATGCGAAGACAATACATTCCAAAACAAGCTGTCCGTTTTGAAAACAAATAACAAATGACATACTTAACTGATCATCATCATCATTATTATTGACGTTTTTCGTGTGTATTGACCATGCACACTATTATCATGCTTGCGTGCATTCGAAAACCGTAAATGAATCGAATGTTACAAAGCACGCTATACATTCCAATCTCAGCATTATGATCGTCGTCGTCGTCGAATTTGAACGATCATAAGTCACGGAAAAAGAAATTATCGAAATATATTCATTTGTTCAACTCTTTTTTTTTGTTTCCTTGTCGAATTCAATTTTCGATAGGAATATGATTTCTCTTCTTTATCTTTGATTACCGACTGAGTTCTCACACTTTAGAGAGCGTCGGCATTTTTGCTTTACATCGACAATATACGTATTTATTGAAATGAACAATAGTGTCGCATGTCTAATTAAAGTCCTACCTGCACAGGTATATATCCGTCGAGCTTTTCAATTATCACCTCTTTGACTCAAAAGAACAACAGCAACAGCAGCAGTCTTTGTCTGATGTGTGTGTGTGTACTGTTGAGCTTGTCGCGTCTTTGAAAATCGATGCGCGCATACGTTTCAAGTCAATATTGAAGGTGTGTTTTGATTGTTTTCCTTTTGACAATAGGTGTGGACGTGTGTGTATGTGTATGATTTGTTTGATCTTTGCTCCAACGGCTGATTATAGCTGTCAAAATGAAGACGAGATTTGAAAAAAAAAGCAGTTTTCGTCTCAAAGGAATCGAATTGCCAATATGTTCGTTGAGTTTCTTATCTTCATTACGGAAATACTATTTGTATTGTTCGTGAGTCAATTATCGCTTGAGGGAGGTAACACTTAACAATCCAACATTATCGTAGGTAGATGCATATGAATGTGTATAACACAACAAAACAAAAACTTCAAAGTTATCGGTCGGCTATTTATTTCAATTTGAAAATAATTCTGCCCTCGATCCCACCTCTTTATTGTGTTTTCATCCATAGCAAAGGAAGTCGAATTTAATTTTATCAAGTGAACATACGTCTCGATGTTAGTAAATGTCTCTCTTATCAATAAAACACAGCAGTGAATGCACTTGAATGAACATAGACTATTGTGTTGTTTGTAGTTTCGCTTCTTCCGACATTGAACTTCAATGTAGTTTTACTAATGTTCAAGTGCTTCGCTCTCTTTCTATTCAGTAGGCGGAGCGCCTGAATTCATCGACACATACGCATTTATCACAGCAGTCCTAATAGTAATAAATTCACCTGCCTGCTGCTATTGATTCATGCACTTTGGTGTTTTGATCTTTTGCCGAATTAAATATCGTTAGTTTTTCTATTGACATTTCCCAAGAAACGAAAATGATATGCATCATCTTTTTCTTGAACATGTGAAACTCGTGTGCATACACGTGCAATATCATACGTCTCCTTCTTTGATCTTAATCGTGGGAATCACATCTTTCGTTCTCATAGTCACATCTCTCTCTCTCTCTCTCTCTTACGTCGACGTACATAGTGACAAAAGCCGGTTAAGTTTATCCATCTCTTTTCTCTTGTCACACCTTATATTTCGACTCAAAAGAACGGATATGTGGACAGAATAGATTAAAAAAAGATTGGTTATTCAACTGTTCATTGACCAATACAAACACAAGAAAGAAAGAGAAAGAGGAGAGAGAGAGCAACGTACTTTTCTCTTCTTGCTTATTCTATATATATATATGTATACGAATGTCAAGTTGAAGTTAGACGTTAGAAAAAAGAAAGAAACAAACACACACACAGAAATGTTTAACACAAGTGGAAGTGATGTTGAAGAATTCGAATATCAATCAGGTTCACGAAAAGTAAGAAAACTCAAAAGAGAAAAAAGAATGTTTTATTTATTGAATATTTTTTTAGATTGCTAAAACTCATGTTGAGAAAAAACGTCGTGATCGTATCAATCGAAGTTTAGATGAATTGAAAGAACTATTAGCTGTTCATTGTGATGTATGTTAGAAAAAAAAACAACGAATCGAATCAAACAAATAAATAACGATCTATCTTTTTTTTTTGTTTCTAGAAAGCACGTTATCAAAAATTAGAAAAAGCTGAAATCCTCGAAATGTGTGTTGATTTTGTCAAACAAACAACCGGACATTTAAATTCAATGAAACGAAATTATGAAACAGGCTATCAACAATGTACACACGATGTCACAGCCATTCTACATAAATCACCGGAAATATCTTTTTGCGAACGACAAAAATTTGTGAATCAATTATCGATAGCAACGAATCGTCGTTTTCAACCGTATCGTTCACCGAAAACTCATCATACGATTGTCAACGATTGGTTTAATCGTTGTGGTGGTAGTAAAGATAATAAATCTCTACCAGATTCCGCATCCGAACGATCGAATACATCCAGTCCATCGTCATCGTTCGATGAACATAGTGATCGTTCGTCTTCGCTTTGGAGACCATGGTGAAATGACTCGTTTTTTTTTTGTTTTGTTTTTGTTGCTTTGTAGTTTATCTTTTTTTTCTCTTTTGATAATATAAAAATCTTATAAAAACAAGAAATTACATCGAACAAAAAAGAACGAATTTATTTAATAATGTATCCGTTTGTCATATCTTAATAGCAGGTGTTCCGCACGTGTATATTTTTGTACTCAATAGGCGCCATACAAACCCATTATCAGAGGATGTTCATGACATAATCAAATATGTTTTCAAACGGTTAGGCGAGTAGCATCTGCTTGAATGTTGTTATTGCTTTTTATAACATTGATTGAACGATAATTACCTGACGAATAATCTTTCGAGAGAGAGAAAAAGACATGAAACCTCTTCAATATCTCAATGTTTGTCTATATATCCCCTCTCATTAACACATGAGCAAAGCTTTACGACAAAATTATCTCATGTAAACGATATGATCTCTTAGCTAAATCATTTTTGTTTTCGATTGGAAAATAGATCGATTGCGTCAGTAAACATAAGTCTAATCATCTTGATCAACAAAACAAATCGAATAAGAAAATCATGTTGATTTTTCTCAACATTGATACTTCCGTGTAATTGAGATAAACACGGATAATATCAGTACAAATTTGTTCGCTAGAAAATCGAAAAAGCAAATGTTCTCCTAGTAGAGTTTATTGAAAATAAGAATATGTTGCCAAGGAAGAACTTCTGATACTTGAGAAAGATAAAATCCATTGGCTTCGAGTTCAATTTTAGCTTGTTGAATCGACATTCGATGATCATCGTAGATATTCGGCATCCAACTATCTTCTAAACGATATTCAACAAGAACTAATCGACCATTGGGCTTCAATGCTTGACGTAGATTATGTAGAGTCGATGTTGGATCGATACATTCATGATAAACATCAACCATAAGAATAAGGTCAAATGAATTCGCTGGTAGATTGGCATTTGAATGTGAGGCATAGACAGGCACGATATTTTGTCCGAGACCGTATGCTTGAGCCGTCATCATGAGATGATTGAGCATTTCAGGTTGAATTTCTGTTGAATAAACACGTCCGTACGGGCCAACAAGACGAGCAAGACGAAACGAATTAAAACCAATACCAGCACCGATATCAGCTACGACCATACCTGGTTGAATGTTCAATGATGCAAGCATATAATCAGGATATTCTTGCATATCACGACCGAAACGCATTAAATGATGAGCATTACTATATGGCATAACTTCGCCGATTAAACGGCCCATATAATAATGACGATGTCCGTAGAATTGTTGTGCGTACGACGGCCAGTACATGCCTTCAATTGACGATTCAAAGACGAATACAGTTCGATAGATATACGCATAATTTTGTTTTCGAATGCTCGAAGCAATTTTGCTATTAGCCTTGAAAAGTCATCATGTATGTTACATACATTTATTATGGTTAACGATTCAGGCTAATGTGAGATCACGTTTTTTGATAGGCGAATTTGTAATGAGTCATTTAAAATGTTTTTTTTTTGATTTTTCGATATAAAAGGACATATCCGTTGATATTTATTCAGTAAATCATGTCAATACGCAGTTGTCTCGTTTATCTTTGTCTTTTTCTCAGCAGTATTCATCTCGGATTTTCGTGTGGGTGTTACGGCAAAAATTCATGTACATCCGATGGAATTCGTTGCAATGATTTTGAAAAAACGAATGCTTCGTGTCTGTGCGATTGTTGTCCACCGTGTAATGATTGTGAACAACTACTTGAATCGAATTGTTTTTCCAATCGATTTCGTACACATTTTATTTTATCAACAAATCAATCGAAATTAATAGCAAACGTAAATGAATCAATTAATTCAATTTATATTATTGATCAATTAACGGGAGAAAAAGTCAAATACTTATGGGATCCATGTTTTCGTCGAAAACTTCCCGATGGTATTCGTTTAACGCAAGATACAGATGGATTTTATAAATTCGATGGAATGTTACGTGAAAAATTGGATGAAACTTTGTTTGAAATCGTATTTAAAGCACCAACGAGTCAATTGATATCTTTGAATTTTACTTTCAGTGGTTTTGATAGAGATTTTTCTAAATAAATAAGTTCATTGAGAGCTGTTTGAAATCTCACATAATCAACGAATGGCAATTGAAGGCCTTGTTTTCGACAATCATTTCTCAATTGACTGATCATTGTATGTGGTGCAGTTAGTCGAGTCATTTTTGCTAATGCAAGTAAACATTTTCCATCGTACGACGTTAAAATTTTGGAAAACGAAGCTAACTGATTTATTTCACACCAATTTTGCACGTCTTGATTTGTCCAATTTGAAATCTTATTATTCTTTGTCTTTGTTGTTTTATTTTCGATTGGTGATAATGTCGATAATTTTGCTACGATATCCTTGTGTTTTGTTATTAATTCATTTGCGATCTTCGGATGAAATGAAAGTTTCCAAATAATTTCATAACAAATCGGATAAGATTCACTTAATTCAATTAAAATTTTCAATCGATATGTTTCAGCAATAAGATTCTGTACGGATTCATGAATAACTAAAGTCAACAGACTATACAAAATCGACATTCTCTCGTCGTCGGAATTATTTAATAAATCAAATAATTTCATTGTTAATTTATAACAAATTCGATAGGTTGTCAACTGTTGTTCACTAACAATATGTCCGAGTAGAACACATGCATTGGTTCGAGTTGTTACATGTTGTAAAAGTTTTTCGACTAACAAATCACTATTGAAATAACAAGCAATTGTTTTCGATTCGATACATAATCGATTGAAAATATTGAGAATCGATTCAATGAATAGAGACAAATTTTTATTGAGAAACATCGAGACT
>ERZ778024.2399-NODE-2399-length-16732-cov-5.731546_pt1 | contig 16732 bp, 16 predicted proteins | sample MGYA00375754_ERZ778024 | MGnify/ENA primary metagenome ERZ778024 (study PRJEB29350, sample SAMN05389827) | bioreactor metagenome | isolation source: Thiocyanate bioreactor | place: South Africa: University of Cape Town | collected 2014-02-18 ...
TTCTATAAAGTATTTTTATTTTCTATTGATTTTCTACTTTGTTTATTTACCCCTGATGTTTTTTTTTTTTTTTTTCAATTTTGGAAAAAAAAAATCTCAAAGTTCAGTTTTTTTTTCTAAACAAACAATCAAATAAAATGAATCCCCTATCTTTCTTATTATCTATTCTCTTAGTTTGTACCAATTTTATCAAAAATTTTTTGAAGAATATCAAGAATCTATCGAAAAGATATCAGAATATCAACAAAAATACCTTGAGTGTGAATTACCATTTCACAAGACAAGTACTTTTTTTTTTTTTTTTTTTCTGTTTGTTTGTTTGTTTGTTTTCCTATTATTTACCTTTAATATCTAACTTTAGTGCAATTATAAATGCGATTTTTGTTTTCATACTGATAACAAATCAAAGAATTTATCTCTTGAGAATTCAAAAAAAGGACTTAGACTTCTTGCTGATTTTGGTTTGTTTTTATCATGAAAAATTTATAAATTAACTTTGTGGATATTTAATTTCAACAACAATAATAGGATTGAAAAAAATCAACTTTAGTGGAGGTGAACCATTCTTAATTGAAAAAGGAAAATATTTAGGAGAGATGGTCCGTTATTGTAAAGAAGATGTAAACTTTTGTTCTGAAACTTACTTTATTTTTTCGGTTATCTTTTAAAAAAAAAATTTTTTTTTTCAATAGTTAAATATAGAAAGTGTTTCTATTGTATCAAATGGATCTTTAATTAAAGAAGATTGGTTTGAGAGATATGGTATTTTTTATTTCTTTCCGAAAACAAAAAAAAAATTCTAAATTCATCAATTTCTAATAATAATCATAAATAAATAGGAAAATATGTTGATATTCTTGCTATTTCATGTGATAGTTTTCAAGAAGAGATAAATGTCAAAATTGGAAGACATTCAAATGGAAAAAATCATGTCGAAAATTTATATAACATTAAGGATTGGTGTGAAAAATATGAAATTGGATTCAAAATTAATTCAGTTATTAATATCCACAACTATGAGGAGGACATGACTGAACCAATAAAAATTCTGAATCCAATTCGATGGAAAGTCTTTCAATGTTTAATTCTAGAAGGAGAAAATGATGGAGGAAACTCAGTTAGAGATGCTCGGGATTTGACAATTACTTCAAAGCAATTTAAGGAGTTTCTTACGATTCATAAAAGTGTTCCTTTCTTGGTTCCAGAAGATAATGAGACTATGAAAGATAGTTACTTAATTTTGGATGAGAAAATGAGATTCTTGGATTGTACAACAGGTGGAAAAAAACCCTCAGAATCAATATTAGATGTTGGAGTTGAAATTGCAATTCAAAAGAGTGGTTTTGATCAATCCATGTTTCATAAAAGAGGAGGAGTTTATTCTTGGGCAAAATCAGAATTCTTTTCAAATCAAAATCAAAACTTGGATTGGTGAAAAAAAAACTAAAAATTTTGAAATTGTACCCAAAATAAATAAATAAAATAAAATAAAATAAAATATTTGTTTTTTATTATTATTAAAAAGCGATTCTATTTCTAATATCTTCTATTTTTTTTGAGACTTCATTCACAGTTCTTTCTAACTCAGCAGCAATGGTACTCTTTTTATCATGAGGAAGGGAATTGAAAAGTTCACAAAGGTTTCCATCAATTACTCCCTATTTTTTTTTTTAAAAAAAAAGTTAATATTATTTAGAAAAGAAAAAGAATGAGAAAGGTTCATTGTTTACCTTAAGTGGGAAATAAGCAGATCTATAGGAAAAATGATCTCTACCACAAATAGAAGCATGATGGTTGCGCATGTGCATTTCAAGATGAACAAAAAAGTCGAGGTCTTCTTTTGAGAGGAATGGAATAAAAGCACCGATTGAACCAAGAAGAGTAGAGTAAATCAAAACCTAAGTAAATAAATTTGAAAAGATGCGAAAAAAAAAAAAAAGAAAGAAAGAAAGAAAGAATGCCTCAGATGCTTGTGTTCCAAAAGAGACTCTATTTATAGAAGTAATGATCTCTCCAACGTGGAAGTGAACTTCATTATTAAGCTAAAGTTATTGATGTTATGTGAGTCAAAAGGTCATATTTTTTTAAAAAAAATAAAATCAAGAAGTAGTACTTTATGGGAAGCTCCATTTAAAAATCCTTTATCAAATAAAATTTTATTAGCAGAAGGATCTTCGTCTACATTATCACTCATTTCATTTCCTAGTCTATTTTTGGTTCCATGATTAGTTGAAAAAAGACATTCTTATGGAGAGAGAGAGAGAGGAGAAAAAGGGTTAAAGTTACCTCACAATTGAAAAGTTAGAAAATTTGTCACCAAGTGCAAGTGTATTGTAATCTAACATTACAGAGGCTGTTATAAAGCGGGAGTAACAATCATCTTTTTTTTTTTTTTTTTTTTTTTTTTTTTTTGGGTTTGAATATTTTAATTATTTTGTAAATTTAAATTTAAATTTACCAGCAAAGACTACAAATTGGTTATCTTGACGAGAATACTTGACAAAAAAGCATGACTCTTGATTATCTGAAATAACTAATCTATCTCCTTGAGTATGAATTCCTGTAATTAGAGTTCCAACATTCTAAAATATGAAAAAATTAATTGAAAGTTTGAAAATTTGAAATTGTTTTTCTTTTAAAAAAAAAAGAAAAAAAAAAAAAGAAAAAAAAAAGAAACCTTTAATTCAGATTTCCTTAATAATTTTTTCTTTCCTAAATCATACAAGCGAAGGGTATTTGCAACACCTGCAACTAAACGACCTTGAAAACCACATACACTTAAAACAACTTCCTCAACAATTGTCTAAATTAATTTGATTTCGTCATTTTTTGTTTTGTTTTTTGAAAAAAATCTTGAAAAAATTGAATTATACTTTGTGAACAAGTTGAATTGATGAATAGTTCTCAACAAATCGATATAAATTGAGGTAATTGATAGTAGAATTTCTTGGTGCAATATTTAAATCTTTTGAAGTTGCTACTACCAAATAAACTTCTTGAATATCAACTGAAAATACAACGAAGCTCATACTTTAACAGAAAAAAAAAATCAATATTGTATCAATGAAAGAAAGACAAAAAGAAAGAAAGAAAGAGAGTTTGAATTCTTACCATGTTGCAACTTCATTATCTCCAAATTCCCAATTAAAAAGTGTATTACCCTTTTATTATGAGAAATTATTAATTATTCCATTTAAAAAATATTTCATTTTTTAAAAAATAAATAAAGAAACTTACTGTTGATTGTTGAATAATTTGTAAACATGATGCCCATGTTCCAGAAGGAGCTTTTGGTTCAAGATAACCATCTTCTTTTTCTTTAGAAGAGTCTTCCAAATCCATTTCATCTTCATTTTTCTTTTTTTTTTTGAAAAAAAAAAAAACGTTCCAAGTTTGATAAGGTTTGTGCAAATTTGAAAATAGCTCAAGAAAAATTTACCATTAATGCTTGTTTTTGTTTTTCTGGATAAGTTTGATGTTCAGCTTGCATGACAATTAAAATATTCTTTGAATAAGGATGGAATAAAAATTTGCGTGGGGTATAATTTAATTTAATTCTAGTTTCTGTAAAGTTGTTTCCAAGTTTTTCTACGGTCAAAATTCTTAAAGTATTTCCAGCAATTGCTACGACTCCTTCGGGACATTGTTCAGAACAAAAACTTGCAGCATGTTCAAGCATTTCATAACTTTTAATATTGATAATAAAATTATGAAAAGTTATTAGAGAAAAATAAAAATTAAAAAAAATATTACGCAAGTGGTACAAGTGCAGGTTGTCCTTGATGTATATATGAGAGCCAAGGACGTGATGAGAGAGCAATAACACAATTATCATGATATAAATTGTCTTCTGATGAGTTGTGTAATTTTACAGTAAACAATTTTACTCCTCGAGGCCCAAGAAATCTTATTTTAATAAGTAAATTAAATTAAATTAAAAAAAATAAGTTATCTGTAAAAATTTTACCTTGTTCTTGTTTCAGATAAACTACCATTTGAATTATCAACAACAGTTCTTAACAAAACACCATTAATTAATCCAATGTTAAGGAATAAAGTAGAGATATCTTGATTATCTTCATTCATTAATACAAAACACAAAGATTCAGATGCAGCTGGAAGAGCCTAAAAAAATTATTATTAGTCAAAATCGAAATAAGAAGAATTAAGAAGGAGAAATAGAAAAAAATATCTACTTGTGTGCTTAAATTTTCAAAAAAATCATCGGGATCTAATGAAATAGTTCGAACTGTTCCTTCTGAATTTCCAACAGCCTTTTTTTTTTTTAAAAAAAAAAAAAAATGAATAACTTCTTTTTGGAAAAAAAAAGAGAGAGAAAAAGAATACTAAGAAGCGAGCTCTTTTTCTTCCTTGAGGAATAGGAGCAATAGCAAGACATGTAACAGTTGTAGAATAATTAGATTGATTTTGACTATATTGATGTTTAAATTCATTAAGTTGACCAGTTGATTGATCCAACTCAAAGCAAATAAGATCTCCTCCTGAGAGTGCAACAACAACTTGTGAACCATTTGAAGCTGCATGAGTAATTTGTTGAGAATGAGGAGGTCTCCATTCATTTACTCTTCTATCTTTTCGAATATGTCGAATATTTGAGGCACAAACCTGAGAAGGAATGAAAAAAATAATAGTTAATGTTTATGTCATTAAAATGAAAAATAATTTAAAAAAAATTAACTTGAAGAATTGCATCCTCTCCAAGTTGTGAGACCAATAAAGTTTGTACATTTGATAGTAAACCTAAGAATCAAGTATTTTAATGTGAGGAAGAATGGAAAGAAGAAAAAAAAAGAAAGAAAAAAAATAAAAAAATAAAAATTCAATAAAAGTAAAAAAATAAAAAGTAAATAGTAAATAGTAAATAGTAAAAAAAGAAAACCTGAATCAGTTACTTCTTCAACATTTTCATCAATTTTTAATACAAGAGTAGCGTTAATAAATGAAACAACAATATATGTATGATATTGATCCCTTGCACTTTTCTTTAAAGTCCAAATTGCATTAGGATTTGCAGGTAATTGAGAAACAGCTAATTCTGTAATTTCTAAACCATATCTAACAATGCTAACATTTGAATTTTTTCCTTTTCCACAAAGTGCAACTAATTCAGTTTTATTTGTTTCAACTGTATTCACCTTACAATCCATGATTGGAGCTAAACTTGACAACTCATCAATTGAAACTAAATTCCTTAATGGATGACAATCAAAGGTAACAATATCTCCTTCTTTAGCGTTTCTATGAACAAAAAATGAAGAAAAAAGAAAAGAAAAGAAATGAAATAGAATAGGGAAAAAAAAAATTGATGAGAAAAAAAAAAAAAATTCTACGCTGTACTAAAAACTTGTTTTTCATCATCTCCAAGAGATTGAATTTGATATAAAGTGCTAAAATAAATTTAATTGATAAATGTTTTTTTTCAAAAAAAAAAAAAAAAATTACTGGTTTCCAAATTCTGAAGCAGCAAAAAGGAATCCAGCTTTAAAGATAAGTAAACTTGTGGCTGGAGGAATTGTATCAAAATATTGAATTTTCATATCATTGACTTTTTCTTCTTGATAATTTAATGTAATTTTGAAAATATCTCCTTGTTCAGTTTGAGCCAAAATAAAAAAGTTCTATTATTTGAAAAAAAAAAAGAAAAATGAAAAAATTTAAATCAAAATTTTGGATTTCTTAATTTGAATAAGAGTTGTACCTTTTTTGTTTTATGAGTTGCAGATGCAATGATAATAATTCCTCGAGATGTATCTTCAAGAGGACTTTTGATTTATTTATTTATTATTTATTTGTTTGATGTTTTTGAAAAAAGAAAGTACTTATTTCTTCTTGGAATAGGTAAAGTAATTTGATTTTTTTGATTAGTTTGACTAACCCAAGTAATTGAATTCTCACTACAAACAATGATTCCACTTGGACCATCACCACCTCCAGGAACTTTGTAAATTATAATTTATTTTTAATTCATGAGAAAAGTTTATTGAGAGAAAATGAGAAAAAAAAAAAAGAAAAAACCTTGAATTAATTTATTTGCTCGAGGATCAATTGGTTCGGTTGATTTTCTGACAACATGATTTAAACCAAGATCCAATTCATAAAATGTTAACATCTAATTTTTTTTTTTTTTTGAATGATTTGGTTTTCAAAAATAAAATATAAATAATAGAAAGATACTTTTTGTGTTGATTCTAAAGCATCACCTGTTGAATCTTGATCAACCTCACTATAATCAATTTCAATACAAGCAAAAACTGGATTCTCAAATCCAACATCAACACCACAAATATCTTTTAATGAAAATTTTAGTTTTTTTTTTTTGAAATTAAAAAAGAAAAGGAAAAAAAAAAAAAGGAAATTTAAAGGTACCATAGTGAATTGTATGTGATTTATGAGCTTCTAAAGGTGAAGATATCGTCAAATTGGCTGCAGAATCTCGATTCATAACATAAACAAATTTTTGTTTTTCAACAGCCCCTGAACAGAAAAAAAAAGTTTTTAAGAAATAAAAAAGAAAGAAAAAGAAAAAAGAAAAGATTTAAAACCAATAAATATAGCTCTTCCTTTAGGATCAGTAGTTAATAAGAACCCTGGAACAGTTCTCCTACAACCAGTTTTTCCAAAAACTTCATTATGTACAGTTACAAAAATATTCTTTTGAGGTTTGTATTCAATAATTGCTAAACTTCCACTATCTGAACAAACTACAACATAATCTATTTTAAAAATAAAAAATTAGAAACTCCAGAAAAAAGAAAAAGCCACTCCTAATTCCATTTCAAATATAATTTAAATATTTATCTTCACCTTTACTTCCTCCAGTCAATCTAAAAGCTTGTAAATCACGAACTAAAGCAAAACAATTCCAAACAACTACACTTGACATTTTTCCATTTTCTGGGTCAATTTTGATGAGTTCAATATTAGAACCTCGAGCCAAAATCAGTTCCTTTAAAATTTCAAATGTTAGAAAAAAACATTAAATGAAATAAATGAAATAATTCAAAAGAGAAAAATCATGAAATCTAAAACATAATTAGAAATTCAAATATTAGAATCTAATGCATAAAATCAATCATAAAATGTTTTAAAATAATAATAATGCAATCATGAAATAACGGGCATGGTTCGGTTTCGAAATCGAATTTTTTTTAAAAAAAAAACTTTCAAACAAATAAAATTAAAATAAATAAAAAGAGATCTAATAGAATAAAAAGAAATTGAAATATGAAATGTTAGAAGAAGAAGCTTACTTGTTGTTTCGTTCCACTGAAGTTCCCGATCACTGCTGTTCTAACAGTTCCAGGGTTGATCAAATTGAGGTTATAAAGAAACATCTATTTTTTTATTTTCCATTAATATCCAATATTTAATCAAACAAATTTATATCACCAATTATTCAAAATTTATCAATGATTTCAATTTTAATGAGTTTTATGGTTGATGATGAAGAAGATGTTGATGGATTTGGAGTGATTTTAAGAGATGATCTTGAAGAATTGGCGCATAATCCATTTTTTTTTTTTTTTTTCGAAAAAATGGCGGGAAAAATAAGAGTAAAAAAAAAAACATGGCCAAGTTTTTGCCTTCAACTTTTGCAAGGTCTGAAAAATCTCTATTTCTTCTCATTTTTAAAACCAATTTTTTGTTCAATGAAACATAAAATCAAAGCAAATATAGACCATAGACTGTATTTTTTTGATATTTTAATCTTAATTCGATAGATTTTTTGATTAGGTTTCCTAAAATTTTTATTTGAAACTTTTTTTTTTTTTTTTCAATTTCTTGTGGCACTTTTTACTCTTTTACATTTTATCCTTTTATTTTATGAGATTTGAAACTTTCTGTTCGAATCTCTTGTTATTTTTGATTTTACTTTTACTTTACTTTTTTGATTCTCAATTTATATTTGATTCTTTTTTCTTTGAATGCCTTAACTTATCTAGCTTGTATATTTCAAAAAAAAAAAAGAAATTAAATGAGATTAAATAAAAATCTAGGTTTTCCTCATTCTTGATTCCTTCAAGAAGCTATGCAGTAAAAACTGAGCCTCAACGTTTGCTTTTCTTCTTCTCTTTCTTTGAAAATATCCAAATTTCATTATTTCTCAATCTTTTTTTCTTTTTCCAAAAGATCCTATGTTTAGAACTGCAGATATTCGCTTTGAATCTCATATTCCCGATAGATTAGATCTTTATAGCGATTTTATTCGTGATGCTGCAAAAAATATGGAAATAGATATCTCTGGAAAAGTAATTTTCTTTTGATTTTTTATTTATTTATTGGGAAGATAAATAATCAAAATAATAATCTTAGATTGGACTTCCAAAAACAAAGAGAGTTTGGGTTGTAAAGAGGAGTACTTTCAAGCACGGAAAATCAAAAGAACATTTCAATCATATTACACATAAACGTCTATTTGTATTGCATAACACTTCCCCAAAAACACTTACAACATTTCTCAAGTATGTCGAACAAACTTTACCTGCTGGGATTTCTCTTCGTATCAAAGAATATGAATATTTAAAATTCTAAAAATTAGATTCCCTCCCTATCTCTCTTCTATCTTATTTGAACATGATATGATATGATTGTATATTGAGACATGTAATAAATGTTCTGAATTAATTTGATTACTTTTTTATTTTGAAACCAAATTGAGTTACTTTGTTTACAAATCCCTTTCGAAACCAAACCAAACCAAAGCAAAATGAGTTTACAGTTTTGGGTCAATGAACTATGTCATCATCAAAGATAATAGAATCAAAAAATCGATCACCATAACATCATTCTTTTCTTTCTTTTTTGGCTTTCGGAAATCAAAAAACTTTCAATAAATCATGTTCAATTATTCCATAAGTCTCATAATAAGAGAAAAAAAGAAAGGAAAAGAAATAAAAAATTCAAAGTCAATAGTTAACCTTTATAACAAGTTAGGTCAATCAAAAAGTATTATATTTTCATTGTAACAGTTCCCTTTTCTTTTTTGATTTTTTTCCTCCATTCCTTTCGACTAAACCAAGCGGTTCTCCCTGTTCCTGTTTCCCTATCACGTCAATCAAGGATTTTTTCGCTGCATATTTCCACCTCAAAACGCGTGAGAAGTCCAAGTTGATTTCCCAATTCTAAACTCGAAACGATTAAAACAACAATACCATTCCCCCAACTGCAACTCCCAAAAAAAAATAGAAAAAAAAAAAAAACAACTTTTCCTTTAAAAAACTGTAAAAATTATAAAAGAAAGTTTTTGATTCTTATTGTTTAGTGTTGTTTGATTTTATGAGAGTTGGGTAATAATGTTTTGTTGAGTTCATTTTCGAATCAATCAAACCCAATCCAACCCCTTGATTTTTCTTTTTTGCTTTTTGGATTTTTTATTTTGTTTGTTATGTTTTTGAGGTGGATGATTTGCTTTTTCAATTAGAAAAATTCTGATTTCTCTGATTTTTTACTTATAAAAACAATACATTTTCATACCTCAACTCTCTTAATTCTATGATAAAACTTTTAATTTTTAACATATTGAATACAATTTCGAAGAGTTATTATAAAATTAAGAGAAAAATGACAAAAAAAAAATGACAAAATTGTTTTAATTATGAGTCAAAAATAAAACAACAGGGAACTATTTGTTGTTTTATAATTATAAGTCATTTTTATAATATGAGACAATATTCATTGTGTGTTAAATAGTATAATATTCAATATAATTTTATCAGTTTTTATTTGAGATTCAAAGTTTGTGAAGAAAAAATCCATTTTGAATCAAAATTATTGATTATTTTGATTTTTTTCAAAAAATTTGTTTTGATTGATTGATATTTATTTAATAACAATTAAATAAATTGCACAATAAATCATCAATAAATCATCATTAAATGATTTAAATTAATCAATTTAGAATTCAAATTTAAACATTTAAACAAACATTTTGAATCTTTTATTTATTTGATCATCTTATCCAATTTGATTTTTATTGAAAGTTAATTTTTTTTTTTTTTTTTTTTTTCAAAAAAAAAAGGAAGGGATCTTCTTTTTAAAATACTCATTTTAATCGAAAAACTCTCTTTAATATCATCTTTTATAATATTTTATAAAAGAGATCTATTTCAAATACTTAACAATATAACAATAAAGATTGCAATTAGAAACTTTAAAGGGAAAAGGAAAAGGAAAAACTCAAAAAAGCCAAAAGTTTTGTATATTGCACATCCAAAAGAATGTAAGATCTAATCTCATCTTTTCAATTTCATATCTTATTTCAATTTCAATTTCAATATTGTATTTCTTCTATTCTATTCTATCTTCAAATAAAAAATAAATGAATATTAGATCTCTCTCTCTGTTTCTTATAAAGACAGAGAAGAAGAAAAGCAAAGGAAAAGGAATCAATCAAAAGGAAATACAAAGCCAAGAAGTGGAAAAAGTTATCAAAAATGGATGAACAAACTCAGATGGACTTTGATTTTGATGCCTTCTCTAATGTATCATGGACAGACTCAGCTCAAACTAGTTTAACTCAAAATGTAAATACAAATAGTTCAACGACGAGTTTAAATGAGAACTTGGGTTTAAGTCTAAATTCAAATGATGATTCTAGTTGTAACTTACAGATTATGGAACATTCAAAATCTATGAATCAAAATCAACAACAACAAAATCATTTTAATCATTCTCATTTTAGCCATTCATTTGAAGGTCCACTTGAACCCCATTTTGAAGAGACTCCAAATTTACAATTTCCTTATTCTATCCCTCCTTCACCTTCTTCATCTTCTTCTAGTTCATCCCCTCTTGCTTCAAATTCTCCTTTTACTTCATCATCCCCTTCCTCTTCCTCTTCTTCTACCCCATCTCCAAGCCATTCTTCAAATAAGAACTCAACAAAATCTATTATTACTCCAACAACATCAATAAATACCAAAAAAAATTCAATCCCAAAGAAAAATTCAAAATCAATCGTCTCTACAAATTTCAAACAAACCCCTTTTCATCAATATTCTGGAACTCCTCCTCCTACTCCAGAAAAATTATTAAACCAACAACAACAACAACAACACCAAAATTCAAGCAATAATCTTAATCAACAAAGTTCAAAATTACAACAACAACAACAACAACAACCAATAACTCAACCCAACTCTAATTTTGGATCACCATTCATTTCTACACCTTTAAAATCTCCTCCTCCATCTTTAGAAAGAAGGAAGAAGAATCAAAAAATAGCTCATCTCAAAAAGAGGCTACCATTTACTCCTGAACCCACTCATTCACAAACTCAACTTCCACCTCTCCCAACTAATGAAACAGGAGATTCACTCCACTCCTCTTCAAATCAAAACTCTGAGCCTGCTTTGGAAAATCAATTTTCAAATTATGAGAACCCAATTAATCGTGGAGAATCTTTTTTAACCGAAAATGATCCAAATCTTCACTCTGTAAATATTTTAAATTTGGAAAATCATTTTCCTTCAGAAAAGATTTCTCAAAGCTTTGAAATCAAGCCCAGTTTCTTTTCAAAGAGTAGAAAGAATTCAACAAGCTCTTTAACTTCCAACTTTAGTCAATCTTTTGATGATTATGAAGACTCCTCAACATTTGATTCCCCTCTTTCAACTCCTAACAACTTTGATTTCCATCATGGTGAAAAAGATCAATCTTCTCTTGATCCTTTCGATCAATTCAATAATGAAAGCTTTGGAGAACTTGAAGAACAAATTGGAAAAGTTAATTTGGCTCCAAAGGCCTCTTCAAATCAGAGCTGTCAATTTAATGATCAACAACATTCTAATCCACCTATTGGTTACTTCTCTTCTGATAGTCCTCTTACTCCCCCCCCTCTTTCCCTTCTTAATCAAAAAAGAAAGAGACCACTCAAAAATTTTAAAAGGAAAATTAAAAGTGAACCTTCTTCTCTTAGCTCAAGTTTTAATTCAAGCCCAAATCCTAGTCAATTGAATAGTCCTTCTGATTTCTTACAAAAAAATCTTGAATCAAACAATAAATTAAAATCAAAGAGTACAACTACTACAAAACCACAAAATCGAAAAACTCAACGAAAAGATCAGAGCCCATCTTCACCTTCAATTAAGCAACAAAATCAATATTGTGCTGAGGGTCTAGATAGTCCATTTTTTCCACAATGTGCTCATCAAAATCAGAATCAATTTATTGGAGAAGGAAATTTACAACAAAATTTTTATCAAGATGACGTTGATCAAACACAAGGAGACTCAACCCAAGATTATGATGATGAATCAACTCAAGATTTTGACTCTGATATTGAAAACTCTAATTTTTCTCAATTCCCTTGTCGATGTGCTCCAGGTCCAGATAAAAAGTATAAATGTACTTATCCAAATTGTGATAAAGATTATAAGAATGCTAATGGTTTAAAATATCATATCATCCATGGACATATTCAAGAGGAGAAAAATTTACAGAACACAAAAACAAAACCTTATCAATGTAATTTTCCAGGTTGTACAAAAGGATATAAGAATGCAAATGGATTAAAGTATCATGTAAAACATGTTCACTCTCAATTAAGATGCTCAGTTTGTAATGGATTGAAGAAAGATGATACCTTTCCTTCTTCAAGTAAAAATAATCAACCCATTAACAATAACCTTCCAATTGACCAAAATCACATTGATATGGAAACGAGTTTACTAGAGGAAATGAATCCAGATTCAAATCAAGTAATGTCTTCGGAAACAAATATTTCTTTAGATTCAAATCATGACCATCAACAACATCAACAACATCAACAACAACCACAACCACAAGATCATCATCAACAACAAGAAGAAAATCAACAACATCAACAACAAGATCATTCAAATTTAAATACTAATTCTACCTCAAATCTCAATAATGACTTTATAATTAATGAAGGAAAAAAGGTTAAAGATCACTCAAATTTATTTACACCTCAATATTCATTCATCAACTCTTCTTTTACACCAATTGGATGTCATTCAGAAGTTTCTTCAAATTTAAATTTGGATTATCAAATCAATTTTGGAACGACTCAACAAGAGAGCTCATTGCCATCATCAACTCAAACAGAACTTAGTTCTCCAAAAATCTTTCATTTTAGTACAAAATCTTTAGGAAGAAGAGCCTCTGCTCCTCATTTTCAATCAACTTCAACTAATCAACTCAAGATTATTGACTCTTTACAACCAAAAAGAAAACTTGAAAGATGTCATTCAGATTTTTCAGATCTATCGAATATACCTGCCCTCCCTAATACAAACACAAACTCAAATTTAAATTGTATTCAATCTTCAAATGCGAACACGATATCAAAAGTACCAAAACCAATAGCTAAGAAACAACAATCTCCAATTATCTTAAAGAATACGACAAATCAAAATGAACAAAGTCCTCAACTCCCTACAACTACTATTCCAAACCAAGACCTCCAAAACCAAGAAGTGACTCAACCTCTAAGACATCCTATTCCTTATAACCTTCAAAATGTTCAAAGTTATACAAAAAGTATTTATCTTGATGAACAATTAAAAAAAGCAGGTCAAATTCAGAGGAAGTTATCATTACCAAATTTTCCTTTATCTTCAATGGAATCAAATGAGAAATTTATTCCAAGGATAAATGAAAAATCTCCATTAGGACCCTCAATTTACAACAACTCAACTTTCTCAATCTCAAATGTAAATTCAACTGTAAATTCAACTAAAAAAACCAAAAAGCCCTCAAAATCAAAATCTAAACCTAAATCAGAAGAAGTAGGAAAAACTCCAAACCTTAGTCTTTCCCAACCTCAACTCTCCAACTCTAAATCTCATAAGTCATCATTCTCAACTCTTCCAACAAAAGTTTATCAACCAATTTGTCCAAAACCACCACTTCAACCTTCATTCCTTTCAACAGGTGTATCATTGAATCAAACCACAAATCAACAACAACAAAATACGATGATAGTTAATCCTTTGAACCCTCTACCTACTAATCGGATTGAAGTTGATGTTTCTTTATTTTTTCAACAAGTAGCTCAAGAATCACCAACTTTTAGTTGAAATTCAATACTCAAATCAAATCAAAAAACATTCAAAAAAATTAAAAAATCAAAAAAATCAACCAACCAACCAACAACAACAAAAAAAAAAATTTTGAAACATACATATAATGAATTGTTTAGAAGAATTAATTGTAATGAATTTTTTATAAAAAAAGAATAATATAAAAGAATAGAAATCAATCAACAATCTTTTTTTTTTTTTCAAAGTTTTTTTTTTTTTTTTTTTTTTTTTTTTTTTTTTTTTTCTAATGGCATAACTGAGAGAGGAGCCAACAGCTTTTGATCATGCTTGTTTGTTTGGACATCTAGAAATTGTGAAATTATTCTTACAAAATAGAATTGAGATAAATAAAGCAAAATCATTTTTTGTTGCTGGTTCTTATGGATATATTGAAATTGTGGAATATGTATTAGCAAGTGGAAAAGAAGTTAACCTAGCTGTAAAAAAGTTGTTGAATTATTGGATTCAAATTAAGATTGCAACTTGGATTAGCTGGTAAATTATTTCTATTTGTTTTATTTTTTACTTTTTTTTCTTCTTCATCTTTTCAATATATCTTTCTTTTAAATTTTAAAGATGGAATTGCAGCTTCTCTGTACTCAACCATAGTACTTCTTTCTGATGGCTATTTAGATTTTAAAGGAATTCAAAAATAAGTTTTCTCCATTGGCCATAAGTTTATTTTTTAGACTTTATTTCTTCTAAACCATGGAGTCATTGGTTAAAAAACAGAGCAAATAATTTTTATCATCAATGATATCAAAAATCTGCTTCCTTTTGCACCCAGAAGTGGATATCAAGTTGACAAATTTTCTCTCCACCTCCAATTCAAAACATTTTTGAGAACAACAAAACAAATAAGATAAGGACCGTTCACCAAATCGACCAATCCTGCCAATTTCTTGAGTAAAGTCAATCATGGAATAACTCCCTCCAAAATGCACACAAACAGATAAATTTTTAATTGAGATACCAGCACCTAAAGATGTGGTACAAATCATAATATTGTTGGTTCCATTGATAAACTTCTCATAGTTAGCTTCTTGTTCCATTTTCTCCATCTCAGTTCTTCTTTTTCCTCTTTTGAGCTGCATAATTTGGCCTTTTCGTTCTGCATTTTCCATGCTCCAATCTAATTGAAAGAGTCCTTCTCTCTGCTCTTCCAGTTTCTTGGACAAAATTGATCAAGGAATAACAGTGGGACCATATCGGATCAACAATCTTAATGTTCGAAATATTGATTCCAGTTGCAAATCTATTCATGGAAAACATTTAGGTCAAAATTATCTCCAATAAAATCAGTTGAATTCTTCAATTTTTTCATGGACAAACAATAGGTTTGAATTCATAGCTTTTATTTTATTTCAATTCCAAAAAATCAAATTGAAAAATCAAATCATTAAAAACAACTCAAACTTTTACAATCTTGTTTAATCTTATTTCTTTTGATTTTCGTTTCTTTTTGAATCAAAAATAACCCACGTGGAAATTTTATTTTGATTGTTTTGATTTTTATTTTGGTTGTTTTGATCCGAATTTCTATTTGAAGGAAAAATTGATCTTTGTTTTTTCAAGCCCCGATTTAATTAATTTTTTGATTTTTGTTCTCCTTTGTTCGTTTTTTGTTTCAAATCAATGAATCCTTAATTCTTAATTATTTTTTGATTGTCCCTTTCTCCTCTCTTGATTCTTTGATTCTTTTGTTTTGATTTCTTTCATTCTGATTCCTTTCTTATTTATGATTCATATTTTATAATCAAATCTCTAATTCTAATTGATTTCTTTTATTTTTTTATTATAAAAATTGGGAACTTTGACTGAATTCTGGATTGTTTGTTTATTGAACCAAGAATTTGATTGAAGTGAAGTTTGTTTGGTGATTTGTTTGTGATTGAAGTGAACTTTTATAATGTAGATTTCAGAGCGGGTTAATTTAGAGTTAATTTGACGAGAGGTGATTGGAAAAAAGTGAAGCTTTGGCTTTGTTTAGTGAATTATTTTGAAGAATGAGGACCCAAGTCATGTGTGTTCTTCTCTTCTTAGTCGTGAATGTTCGTTCTGATGGATGGTGGCTGACTATTCCTTCGGCAGATAGTGGTTGTGGCTCATTAATTTCTGATTCTTATTTTTGGGACACTCAAAATCCTGGGTGGGAGTGGGAGCGGAGTTCGTCAAAGATATGGAGAAATAACTCTTGGTCTGGTACAATTCCAAGAGGTGATTACAATGAGAACATTCGACAATACTTTTGCACAGGAAAAGTTGATTCAATGCCTCTTGGAAGTTATTGTTTCTATCAAAATATTCAAAATTGTAAGATTATTAGTTGTGAAATTGGATATTATTTTTGTATGATTCAATTTTCTTTTGAATATTAGCTCAATCATGTCCAACTGATTTTACTGAAGGAATCCGAACTCAAGATGATGAAGATGATAACAATCAATCTGGTCCAAAAGAAGCCAAAAATACTCTACCCAAGCGAGACAACGAAGATAATTATTATCACAAGATTGATGCAACCAAATGGTATTTTTGTTGTAGAAGTGGATCTCCTTCAACTTCAATCTCATTTGATCCAATTCGAACTCAATTACCTGATACTTTTATATTGTTTCAAAAAGGAGGTTCTTGTCAAGTTATTAATGGAAGAAATTCTGTTCAAA
>ERZ778024.2403-NODE-2403-length-16685-cov-6.015695_pt1 | contig 16685 bp, 19 predicted proteins | sample MGYA00375754_ERZ778024 | MGnify/ENA primary metagenome ERZ778024 (study PRJEB29350, sample SAMN05389827) | bioreactor metagenome | isolation source: Thiocyanate bioreactor | place: South Africa: University of Cape Town | collected 2014-02-18 ...
TTTTTTTTTTTTTTTTATATTTTTTTTTTTTTTTTTTTTTTTTTTTTTTTTTTTAAACTTTTTGATTTTTAAATTTTCTGTTGAATCAACTCATTTTTTATTTATTTATTTATTTTGAACATTGTTACAATTAATTAGAACCATCTTGCAAAACTCAAAATGAAACATGGCTATTCTCAAAATCACTGAAATTCATTTTTTTTTTCTCACCAAAACAATCAGTTGAAGAATGTCTGACAAAAGGAAATCTTTGAATGAAGAGAAGGATCACCAAGAAGAAGGACACAATGACAAAAAACAAAAATCTGAACCACAGGTTGATTAATTTAATTGTTTGATTTTATTTGTTCTTATGATTTTTATTGAATTTTCAAAACATTCTTTTAACATTCCAACAAATTTAAATTTTAATCAAATCATCAATGATTATAGATCAAATTGTATAGTTATTTTAGAAGTTCATGTTCTTGGAGAGTGAGAATCGTTTTGAATTTGAAAGGACTTAAATATGACTATATTCCTGTTCATCTTGTGAAAAAGCATCAGGTAAGAAAGATTTTAAAAAAAAACAAAAGTAAATAAATGAAATTGAAATAAATACAATAGATTGAAGAATCTTTTGTAAAATTGAATCCAAGCAAAGAAGTTCCTGCTTTGATTTATGGAGATCAAGTACTTGCTCAATCTGTAGCAATTATGGAGTTTTTAGAAGAAACTTATCCTGATCAAAACCCAATTTTACCAAAATCTCCTGTTGATAGAGCAAAGGTTTTTTCTTCTTCTTTGATTATTAATAGCTATTCAGAAGTCAATAATAAGCGATGACATATTAATATTAGGTTCGTCAAATTGTTCAAGTTATTTGTTCAGATACTCAACCAATTCAAAATCTTCGAGTTTTGGAATATGTTGGTGATGAGAAAAAAATGGAATGGGCAAAACATTGGATCACTTGGAATTTTGAAGGTTGAAATTGATTAATCTTTGAACAATTAAATCGAAAGCAAAAGCAAAATCAAATTACTAAATCTCAAACTTCAAATTAACTACAGCTCTTGAAAAAATATTGAGTGAAGTTAGTGGAAAATATTGTTTTGGAGATTCATTAACAATGGCAGATGCATGCTTGGTACCACAAGTTTTTAATGCTAATAGGTAATAATCTCAATGACCTAATTCAATTTTCCCTGACACCAACGACATCAAAACATTTATAAAATAAATAATAATTAAAAAAAGATTTTCAGTTGATATGAGCAAATTCCCAACAATTTCAAGAATCAATGAAACATTGAGTCTCCTTCAACCCTTTATTGATGCTCATGCTTCAAATCAACCAGATAGTCAATAAAAAATCATTTTGTTTGAATTTTTTTTTTATTCGAATAAATATAGAAAAAAAATTTTTTTTCTTGGGATGACTTTTTCAAATAATCGAAAGGAAAAAAAAAAAAGTTTGTAAAATGAATAATAAAAAAGAAAAAATCAAAAAAAGAAAAAGTTATTTTTTTATTACAAAGAAATCAATCAATTCAATCCATGGAAAAATAATCTGAAACATATTGGTCCGCATATCTTTGAAACCTTTCTGAAAGAAATCGATTTTTGACTCCATAAACATAACGACAAATTATTTCTTGAATATCTCCATGACATTGTTTCATGATTTTAAAAAATTGATTAATGTTTCTTTCGCTTTCATCTCCTTGATTAGCTTTCATTGTTAAAAAGTTATTTCGGAGACCAAAACTTAATGAATATAAAATAGCAGCATGTCTCATAACTATATCATTTTTTTTTTAAAAAAAAATTAGGATCTAGTTTACAAAGAAAGAAAGAAAGAAAAGTTACTTTTATTCGCTTCCAATGTTCTAAATATCATCTCTTGGTTTTGACGATCAAAATTGACTACACCAACGTAGAATTTATTTATTTTAGTTTATTCATGAATAATATTTAGCTAAAAAAGAAACAAACATGATATATCAAGACTAAATAAAGAAACATTTTTTTCAAATGCTTTTGTAAGACATTTTGCTCCTTCTGTTCCAATTTCGTTCGCTTATTATTTATTTTTTATTTTTCAAATTTTAAGAAAGAATGGAAAAAAAAAAAGTTTACATCCAAGGTATAAAACTTCTAAGCACTGATTAGTTTCAAGTCCTTTTGCAATTTGATTGACTCCATAACCAATTTTATTATCTAAATTTTTCAAAAAATTGATTTACTTTATTTCAAATAAACAAGAAAAAAAAAAAAATTAAAATTACATGAAAGGTAAAGATGTTTTAAAGATTTATTTGTTTCCAAAAGAGATCCAAGAAGAGAAACATTTTCGGTTCCAATTCGATTATCTAATTTAAATTATTATTTGATAGATTTTTTTTTTTCAAAAAAAAAAGAATAGAATTTTACTTCCAAGATCTAAAGTCTCAAGTGAAGTATTTGTTAGAAGTGCTTGTGATAAATATCCGAGTCCTTCATCTCCAATTCTATTTCCTATTGAAAATTTTAAATTTATTTTTGTTTTGTGAATAGAATTTTGAAAGCATTAAAAAAAAACCAGCAAGATAAAGTGCTCGAAGATGATGGCTTTTACTTAGAGCTTGAGATAATAGTTTGATTCCTTCAGCAGCAATATGATTTGCTAATTTTGAATTAATTATTTCAAAAAAAAAAAGAAGGAAGGAAAGATAATCCATACATCCAAGCCATAATTCATGTAAATGTTCATTGTTTTCAATGGTCTTTGCTAATTCAATCATTCCTTCATCACCAATTCTGTTTCCTATTTGATATTCATAAGTTAAATGCTTGAATGAATCAAAGAAAATAAAATAAAACAAACCAAAGAGATGAAGACTTCTGATTGATTTATTTTTTTGAAGCGCTTGAGCAATTCGAATGAGTCCTTTATCGCCAATGTAATTTGCTAAAGTTAGATTTAAAATTTAATAAATTCCATTCAAAAATTCAAAGTGAGAAGAAGATTGAAAACTTTTACATTCAAGATGAAGCTCTTTCAAATTACGATTGGCTTCAATTGCTTCAGCTAGAGCGATTGCACCAAGATCTCCAATTTCATTCCCTTTAAAATAAAAATGAGCATTAATAAAAAATTAATGATTCAAAAAAATCAAAATGAAAATACATGAAAGATCTAATGTTTGAATGGATGTATTCCACTTTAAAAATTCAGCAATTTTTGTTGCACCAGTATCTCCAATTGGGTTTTCACTTCCAAAATCTATCATGAACAATCAAACAAAAAGAAGATTCAATGAGTTTTAAAATATAGAAAATATAGAAATTAAAATAATAATAAAATTACTTCCATCTGAAACTTCGACCCAAGTATGTTCATTTCTTTGAATAACATCAATTGCTTCACTTAATCCATTGACAAAACATTTCGAATGTTCCATTTTTGAAAAAGAGTAAGATAATAAAACAAAACAAAAAAGAACAATAAAAAGTTTGTTATTGGGTTATAGAAACTGAATTGAATAACTTTTTATAAAAAGAGTTGAACATAGAACCAGTTTGAGACTATGAAACACAATTGAGTTAACGAAAAATGTTGGAGATAATGAACCCATGTAAAGGGAACAACAGTTTCAATAATTTTATACTAAAGATATATAGAAACAAATTGTAAATTGGGAACTATAAATTGTTGTTAAAAACAAAAATTGAATTGAAATAGAACAATAGTTAAATAATAAAAAACAAAAGTTAAAGTGTTTTCAAAGTGTTTTGTTTGAATGTTTGTTCAGATATCAAAATTTTAAAGGTTTGTTATAAGAGTTGAAGTTAAAAGTAAAAATATTAACAGAGAGAGAGTCAAACTAATAACTAAGAATGAGTCAAAGTGAATAATAAGTAATAATGAACTGTAATAGTGAGTTTTGTAATTGTTGTAATTGTTTTATTGAGACACCTTCTTTGGTTTATTTGTTCTGGCTGGAAATTGTTATTGTCTCAACAATTTTAAGAATTTAACAATCAAAACTAGTTGATTGATCAATTGGAATAAAGATAAAAGAATCTAATAAAGTTGTTATTTTTATTTTTGTTTATTTCAAATAGAATAACGATAATTTGAGTTTTTCGAATTCTTCTTCCTTCTTTCTCCTTTTTCAATTTTTTGTCTTTTGATGTCTCCAAAAAAAAAAAAAAAAAACTTTATTTCTCAACAAAAAAAAAAAAAAATGAAGAATAAAAGAATAAATAATAAAATGTATCAATTCTTTGATTCCAATTTAATCTTCCTCTTGTTTATAACAACAATTCAATATAACAATTCAATATAACAATTATTATAATTATAACTAAGAACTATTGAAGTTTGGGTTCCAATAATTAATTTCGGCCTTTTATACTCTTTTTTCTTATCAATGTCTTTATTTGGGACTGATTTCTCGATAAAATCACGTGATGTGTAATTTTTTGTCTTCCCCTTTTACTTCTTTCATCAAAAGTCCTTGTCCCTCGATTCGTTTTCTTTCATTTGCATTTGGATCTTTTCTCTCTAGCAAAGATCTTGAACAATTAAAAAGAGTTTTATTTATCATTTATCATTAAAGTTTTTTCTATTATCAATTAGAGAAATCTTTGAGCATTTGCTCTCCTCGAATTCAATCCGAATGGAGTTTTCAACTTCCTAAATACACAACGAGAAGAAAGAACAAGGACTCCAAGTCCAATAGTTGCCCAAATCATTAAATTCCGAATTTTCATTCTATATTGACTGTAATAAAAGAAAAGGAGAAAAAAAATTAAAATTTGAGGAATAATAATCATAAACAAAAGATAAATTATACTATTCCATTAGTTCATCATAGTAAAGATATTCATTTTGAACACCATCTGGTAATTCAAATGATGATTTGAGTGGGAAATAAGCATCATATAATTCGTTTAATGCCAAAATAACCTAATAAATTAATGAATGATTAATTATTATTTTTCAAAAAAAAAGAAGAATAAAATGAACCAGTTTACTCTCTTCTTCCTTAGTATGATCAATATTATCATTTAAGCAAACAAATTTTTTTCTTTGTTTTCTCATTCCGTCTAATATATTTTGAACTGTTGTATGATTGGTTCTTATCATATGAAAATCAATTTCTTTTTCATCAACTAGTTGAAATCTTTGATTTTTTTATTTATTTTATTTTTTATTTATTATAAAATAAAAATAAAATCAAAATAAAATAAAAAAGAAAGAAAAAAAAAAACTTGTATTGAAGTTGATTTTTCATTGAAGTTTGGAATAAAGGTTTGATTTCTTCACAAGAAAATAAATTTTCTAAACTAATTCCTTCCTTTTCTACATCATCAGGACTTGAACAATTATAAATCTTTTCATAAAAATTGAAGAGTGAATCTCCAACAAAAGGTACAGGAATTAACCTTGCAGCAAGAGATCGAATTTCATTTGGATTCAAAAAACTTTTTTGTTATTATTTTATTTCATTTCATTGAAAAGAAAAGATTTATAAAGAATAATAACAATAAATAAAAATTACTCATCAAAGTCAGTATCAATTTCTGAAAAAAATTGTTCTGCATCCCATTCTTTTGGAGCACTCATAATATAATAAAAATATGAAAATGAAAATTGCATATCTCTTCCATCACGTAATTTATGAGAAGAAGTTTCTTCAAATTGATCTGGAAACCTAAAGAATTATTTTTTTTTCGAGATTAATATTTTGAATAATATGAGGAGAGAAAATAAAAAGAAAAAAAATAAAAATAAAAAATTACATCTCTTGAAGTTCAGTCATTGCTTTGACATCAATCATGTGAGGCATATGAGAAGGAACTTTTCTTGCAGCAGGTCCAAATTTACTATTATAAAGCATATTGACATATCTTAAAGATTCTCCAAAAGTATCAAGTAAAAGTTTTCTTGATGAGGTTTGATAAGAGGTCTTTGAAATTTTGTTTAATAATGCGGAATGAAATTTTTCTGGGGAGTTAACATTTTCCTTCAATTCAGATTGAGAATTTGAAGCTAATCTATCAAGATGAGTTCTATATTCTGACCATGAAGTTCCTGAAATTTGTTTTTCATCTAATTTTTCATCTTCATTTGAATTAGAAATTGATTGATAATAAAAGTCAAGTTGTTCAATTGTTTCATCTTCATGATCCATATTTTTTTCAAATTCAAAACTTAAAAGATTTCTTCCTTGATTTGACTCTTCATTTGAATTTTGATTTGTTATTGAGTCTTCATTGGTATTATCAATTTCTAATGTTTCAGTATTCTCATCTATTTCATTTCCTGGAGTCAAATTGAGTTCAATTTCTTGACTAATGACTTCATCTCCCTTTTCATCTCCAACTATTATTTGGTCATTACTACTTTCTCCATTATCTCCCTCAGAAGGGTTATTTCCTTCTATATTACTTTCTATTTCATTAGTAGCATCTTCAACTGCTGTATTTATTTCTGTTAATATTTCTCCTTCTCCTATTTGAGTTTCTTCATTAATTTGTTCTTGTTGCTCTGGTTGATTTTGATTTTGATTTTGATTTTGATTATGTTGTTCTTGAATATTATTAATTTCATGAATTAGTTGAGTTAGATTTTCAGAATTTAAAAGTTCTTGAATTGAAGGATCCTGCAAAATATCTTCTGGACTAAGTGAGAAAAAAAGATGAAAAAAATGGAAAAAAAAAAAAAAAACCAATAAATAAAAAAAAGTACTCAATCATAAATACAGCTGTTGGTTTAGCTTGTTCTAATAATTTCTCAGTCTTTTTTTTGTATCCCTTTTGAGTAATTTCTGCATCTGATAATTCCTTTTCGAGAACCAATATTTGATTAATAATTTCATCAGAGAGTTGAGTTAAGTTATTTAATGCACGATAAGTATTATTTCCAAGAGTTTTACTTACAAGATCAACCTTTGGTTCACTAATATATAGAAAAAATATGTTAAAATTGACAAGTAGTTTTAGGATAATTAAAAAAAATAAAATAAAATAAATTTTTTACTTTGTTTGATAATTTGAGTAAGAATTGTAGCTATAAGTTGGACGAGTGGAATCATCTGCAGTTAATTTAATTTTTGTGGGAGTTCTTGGATTTTCGGTTTCCGTCAAATTTTCATTTTGAAATTCTATTGGTAGAGTTTCAACTTGAGCACCAAATATAAAATGAGTGAGAGTATCATTGATTTTGATTGTCAATGTAAATTGAACATCTTGAAGTGTTTGATTTCTATGAAATGTGGCTATGAGAACTTTATTTTTCTATAATGATAATAAAAAAAGTTTAAGATTAGAATTTTTCAATGAATAATAACAAAAAAAAAGAAATAAAAACTTTGGAGAAAGTTGCACTTCTAACAAGAACAGAATTATCATGAGACCCTGATAAAAATTTAATTTTTTGAATCAAAAAAAAAAAAAAAAAAAAAAAAAAAAAAAATTAAAAATCAAAAACCAAAAATCAACCTTCTTCGATTGTATAACTTCCGATTACATCAGTAAGATTAAAATATGCAGCAACAGTTCCATTAGGAAGAGTAAAATTAGTGAATTTGTCATCATTTGTTACATTAAATCCATTTAAATTTGAATAAACTTCATCAAATCCACAATCTCCAGAATCAAAAGCACAATTTATATTATTACAAGCTTTATCACAATAACGATCACCAAGCCAAGATTCTGGACATCCAGTTGAACAATACCTTGTTTGAGATGAAGTTCTTCCTGAATAAGTACTTGAATAGGTATTTGTTGGTGTAGTACCATTTTTTCCTAAACAATCACCATTATCATAACCACAATTAGAATTATTACAAGCTTTATCACAGTATCCATCTCCTAACCATCCAGAAGGACAACCTTCTGCACAATTTGGTACAGGCCAAGATAAGTAAACTTTTTGTCCTTCACTATGAGTATAAAAATCATCTGGCCAAACAGGTTTTCCAAACATAACATCATCATTAAGATAAATAAATTTTTGAGAAATTCCAGGAATTCGATGAAGATGAGCTTCAATTGCTGGAGAACTTTTAATTTTTTTTAAAAAAATAATAATTACTATTATTTATTTGAATTTTAATCAGTTATTTGATTAAAAAAAATACCTGAATGATGGAAGATGACTTTTATTTGGAAAAATCATTTCATGAGTTATAATTTGAATTCTTGGATGATTTACATTTAACCAATTTGGAATTTGTCCATTTGTTACAATAAAAATTTTTCTAACCCAAGGAGCATATCTTTCAATTGAACGAAGAGAATATAATAATTCATTATGATCTAAAATTATTAAATATAGAAATGGCACTAATCAAGGAAAAGAAACAAAGGAAAGAAAGAAAGAAAAACAAATTTTAATTACCTGAAAATCGACTCATAGAAAATTGATCTTTAATTTCATCTTTTGGCATCTCAGACTGTGTTACATTTGTTGTGGAGTTTGTTGGGTTTAATTTTTCTGTTTTTCCTTCTTCATTTCCAGATTCTGGATTTTCTATTGCTTCTTGACCTTTATCTGATAGAGAATGAAGCTTTCTAAACCTTGAAGTTGGAGAAGGTGAAGATTCAGGCTGTTCTAAATACATTGATGTTTGATTCAATGAATCGAGATAGGCTTTATATTCAGCAAGTTCTAAAAATTAATTGATAATGAGATAAAGTTTTTTTTCAAAAAAATTAAATAAATAAATAGAAAAATAAATAAATAAAATTCTGAACCTTCTATAAGTTTTGGATCACTTCCATTTACCCAAGTATATACAATATCAATTGGAATTGGTAAACACATTCTCTCTTGAAAAGAAGTCTGGACAATATTATCAGAAAATGAAGCAAATGTATTTAAATACGAACTTCGTGACCATTCTACTAATGACTCTCCAAATTGAAAAGCTGAATTGAGTGTAATCACAATTGCAACTAAACAAAACATCAACGCCCTCCTCGATGAGAGAACATTATAAACTTGCCTTTGGATATGTTTCCGCATAATTAATTATTTATATTTAACAACAAACAATAAATTTTTTTAATTCCTTTTACACATAGATCTTCCTTTCCTCCTTTCCTTTTTTTTTTTGAATTTTTTTTGTTTCTTCAAGACTTGATGTACCAAAAAACAAGATCTAAGGATAAAATAATATGATTAGAAGTTGGATATATGAGTTATTAAGAAGTTAAGTGATAAAGTAAGAGAAAGGAAAGGGAAAAGTACCAGAAAATCAGCAGGAGCTGTCAATTTTTTTTTTTTTTTTCTAAAATTTTCGCCATGTTTTTTTTCTTTCTTTCTTTCCAAACACATGACCAGAGAAGAAAAAAAAGTTGAGTCATGGTTTTAGTAGTCACTCCCAATTTTTCAACGAGAAAGTCTTCTCCCTCAATCTTGGTCCATAAATAAAAACAAACATTTTATCATTGATTTTTTTTTTTTTTGAATCCAAACTGATTCATTTTAATTCAAATCAGTTTACATCTATCACAAAATTTTCACTGATGAATAAAAACCTCTTGAATTTTGGTTGTTTCAATTTCTTCTTTACAAATCTAGTCTAAAATAGCAAAAAGTGAACTCGTCTTCTTTAATGCTTGAACATTTTCAATCTAAATTTTTAAATGATTTTTAAATGATTAGTTGATGATTGAATTGAAAAAAATGGAAATTAGGAACCTTGAATTTATCCTGACAGGTGATTTTAAATAATTTATAAGATTCTAACATTTCTTTCTTTAAATCATTGTCTATATTATGGTTGTTGAATTAAAATTTCAAATTTACCCTAAAAATAAAATAAAATAAAATAAAATAAAAACCTAATTGTTGATTTGTTAAAAGAAATTCTGCAAAACCTTTCAAAATCAATCCTTGGTGGTGATGAATTCTTTGTTTTAAAAAAAATTAAGATAAAAACATCACAAAAGGATCGAAAAAAAAAGGAAAAAACCTTGGCCAACAAATTTTGAATATTTTATTCAATATTTGAAGAGAATAAAGTTGAGTTTCTTTATGAGGTTTTTCTATGTAGTCTAAAATTACATTTAATAATCTCTATTGAAATATTTATTTTCGTTTTAGTTTTTAGTTTTTGAAGAAAAAAAGAAAAAGAAAAAGAAAAAAAAACCTGTAAATATTTTACACAATATACATTTAATTTATCAATCAAAGAGTTAATTTGGCGAATATAAACCTAAATAATCATATTTTTATTAACAAAAGAAGAGGAACGAAAAAAGAAAGAAAAATAGAAAAAAACCTTTCGCAAAGCAATTTTTTGTTCAAAATTTGCATCTTTTAATTGCAAATAAAATATTTTCTCTAATTTTGCAATATAAGTTGGAGTATCTAAACCATAAATTTGTTCAATAAAAAAAATAAGACAAGTAATTGTAGAGTCAGTTAGCTCTGGTTCATGAAGTGTAAGACAAGAAAATAATGCCTTTTTTTTGATTGGAAAAGAAAAAAAAGAAAATTCAAAAAAAAGAAGAAAAAAAAGGATAAGAAAAGAAAAAATGACCTGCTCAAAAATGTCAGGGAGACCAGATTTTTGGAAGAGATTGATGTTCATATATGACAATAAATGGAACAAAACTTTAGTTCCAATAATTCTTGACTTTTGTTGATAATGATCAAGTAAACGAAGAGTTGTAGGAGCAATTCGAGAGAGTTCATTATTGAGTATATTTTCATTCTTTTTTTTTTTTTTTTTGAAATTGACGAAGAAAGAAAAAAAAAAAACCTTAATTTGTTGAATGATCCATTGAAAAGAATATTTTATTCCAGGAAAAATTTCCCAAGAAGGTTGTTTCTCTCCAATTTTTTCGTTAAGAGTAACTTTTTTAAATCCTGTGTTCGTTTGTTTTATAGAATCCAATTTTGAATTGAAATATCCTTGGAGTTGATTTAAAAGTTCGGTAGAATTAAGTTCAATGAGTTTTTCTTGATGTTGAATCTCAAAAGTATGACAAATAACTTGAATTAACTCTTTAAAAAAAAGAAGAAGATAGTGAATAAATTATTATGATTATATGATTGTGATTATTTTACTTTCTGAAGAAGATTGGAGATTTGAGAGGCACCATTTCTCTTTTACAAGAAATGCGGAACAACTTATAATTGTACTAGGAACGATTTTTTGGAGCTAGAAAATGATTTGATCATATTTTTTTTTTTTTTTTGTTGAAAGTGAGTAAAATAAAAAAATAAATTTGTTTAAAGTTATCCATAGTTTTTGATAATTGCTCAAATCTTAAAGTCAGAAGTTGAAGAATGATCCCCGAAAATGAAAGAAATGTATCAATTTCTGTAATTGATTTTTTTTTTTTTGATTAAATAAGAAAAAGGGAGAAGAAGAAAAAAAAACCATTTTGATCAACATCTTCATTTTCAAAGTAATTTGGGAGTAATAATAAAGAATTAAAGTGATAAAGTAATTTTGGTTGATAGTTTTGATTCAATTCTTTCACTTCATTTTGACCAATAATTAATGATTGAATTGATCTCCATAACTATTGATCATATTATTTATTTATATAATTAAAACTTTCAAATTGAAACTTTACCTCAAGTTCTGTTTCTGGTTGATGAGTTTTCTCAAGGATAAAGTTATCAACGTAATCAATAGAAAGTAAAGATCCCATATTTTTGAGTAGAGTATGTCTATTTAACCAATTTGTTTTTTTTTTTTTTTTTTTTTTGACATTTCAATTTTTGTTTTCTAAAAATGAACAAACTTTAGTTTTAATCTTTCAGATTGATTTGATTTTTTAAGTAATTTGGTATCCATTAATGTTTGGAATATTTTTGGAAAGAAATTTTGAAGGAGATCTTGGTTGGTTGAATTATAAATTTTTGGATAGGTGATTGAAAATGCATTGAAAATTTTGAGAAGTTGTTCAACTGTAAAAAAAGTAGATTCGGTCTCTTCTTCAAGTTGGGATTGAAGTTGATTGAGTCCCTTTATTTCATTTTGATTGTTTTGAATACACATATTTTCAAAAAAAAAGCAAAAGAAAGAAAAAGAAAAGAAAAAAACCATTTCAAGGTAATTTTTCAAATCATCAGGTTTTTGTTCAATGATTTGGAACTATTATGGAAAAATAGATTTGAAATGATTGAACAAATTTTGAAAAAAATACTGTTTCAATTGATTGTTTCCAAACTTCTTCAAATTCATCAATGGAACCAATATATAAGATTGAAATCAGAAAGAAGGAATCTTCAGATTCTTGTAGAACGTTTGAAATGGCCTATTTGTTTTGTTTTGTTTCGTTTTATTTTATTTCCTGAAAAAAAAAGAAAAGAAAAAAACAAAAACAAGAAACCTTTGATTGAAGTATATAAGATGTCATTTTAATTGATGTCAAACGAACTTGAGCATGTGAATCAAATATTGATTTCAAAAGATAAGAGAAACATTCAGTTTTATTTCCAATTCCAAGAAATAAGAAGAGAAGGATTTTAATTTCCATAAAATGACATCGAAAATAATGTTGCTATTTTTTTTTTTTTTGAATTTTTCAATTCATTGAAACTTTTTCATTTTGAATTTTGAGTTCATTGAAACTACCTTAGAATGAGATAAAATGTTAAGGTCTTTTAAAAATCCATGAAATTGATTCTTAAGTTCTGGTAAATTAAATTTTAAACTGATTAATATTTTTAGGATTGAAAGGATAGCCTATAGTTTTTGAAATTAGAATTAAAGCAAAAGTTTCAAAAAAAAAAAAAAAAAAAGAAAGAATAACTTGAATTGAAGACAATCTAATTTTCAAATCTAATTTTTCATTTTTTGAGTAATTTACAAGTCCATCTTGAAATTGTTTATTTGACAGAATAAGGAGAATATTATTATCTGAAAAAATATCGACAGATTGAACTTTTCCATTTAAATTGTTCCAATTTTCATCAATTCCTTCAAATAATTGAATCTTTATAAAATCAAGTATTGAATTTAAGGCTGTCAATAAAGATAATAAAATTGATTCATTTTTTTGTTTTTTTGAAGTTGAAAGTCTTGAAATTAGTTGAGATAATGATACTGTGAAATATTCTGTTTGAAAATATCCTTTATCAACAATTTCTTTTAATTGATTGATTGCCTATATTTTAATTTTATGATCACAACATTTAAAGTTGTGATCCAAGATAATAATAAAAACTAAATTGTGTTACCTTTAAAAATGTATCATCATTAATCTTGGATTCTTTATCTAAACATTTGATAATCTCTTTTACAATATTACTTTGCTCAGGTTCATCTAATACTGATTTTTTTTTTTTTGAAAATTAGTTTTTTTTTCAAAAATTGATATCAATTAATCTTTCTTATTGGTGATAGATTTCTTCATTGATTCAATCAATTCCAAAAATCAATTAATCAATGTAATTCATGATTATTGAAACGAAATACATTCCTTTTTTTTTTCTTTTTTTTTCAAACAACAATTTTCTCCAAATTGAAAATCAAATCATTAAAATCAAAAGAAAGTTGCAACCAAAGAGTGATAATCATAAAGGAAATCAGAAATTAAAGAATTACAAAAGAGAAAGAAAGAAACTTTTGATCTGTTGAAAAAGTGCCTCCAACGTTTCCGCCATATTTGTTACTAAATTAAAATAACCAAAAAAAAATTTCAAACAACAAAATCATTGAGAAATAAATCAAAGCTTTCTTTTTTCTTTTTTCTTTATTTATTTATTTACTGTACATTAACACTAATTTTCTTTTTCTTTTTCTGTTCTTTTGTATCCTTTTCCTTTTCTTTTTCCTTTTCTCTTGTTTCTTTTTCTTTCTCTTTTTCCTTTCCATCCGAATTTTTATCATCCACACTTATTGTCTTAAAATATCGTACTGTGTCATTAAATGTATCATTTTTTTCGAAGGGTCCTTCCCTGGTTTCTATTTTTTATTTTTATTATTTTTTATTTTTTGAATTAAATTGGGAAAAAAAAAAGAAGAGAACAGAGAAAAAAAAAAAAAAAGAAAGACAAAAAAACCTCTATGATTAAAATGATTACCCGAGTTAACTTGACCAGCAGTTGATATCGTGCGGAATGTTTCCTCCTTTAAAAAAATTTTTTTTTAATTAAAATCAAAATTGTTTAAGAAGATAAATTTATAAATATAGAATCATACCTCTTCTTTATTATTATCTAATCTATCCAACCTACCAGCATTCACATAATCAAGGGTCATATTCACTACATTTTGTAAAATTCGAGGTTTCTTGACAACTTTGACAAATGGATGCTGCTAGGAGAAAAAATTTTTATCAAATAAAATAAAATAAAATAATAAAATAATAATATAAATCTTAGTAAGAAATTCACCTTTAAAAGTTCGGTAGAAGAAGGTCTTTTAGATGGATCTTTCATTAGACACAAAGAAATAAATTCATTAAATGTTGGAGAAAAATTTTTTGGACTTTTAAGAGTTGGAGGAGGTAAAGAAGGAACTCGAAACATTGCAATCATTGGACGAAGACCTGAGAAAGGTGGAGCACCTTCTGCCATTTCAATTGCAGTAATTCCAATTGACCAAATATCAGCTTGAGTATCATGTCCTTCTTCCATAATAACTTCGGGGGCCATCCAGTAAGGAGTTCCAATTAAAGTGTTGCGTTTTAGAGTTGTTGAGGTGATTTGTCCAGCAACACCAAAGTCAACAAGTTTAGCAATTCCTTCAGTATTAATCACAATATTTCCTGCTTTAATATCTCTATGTATAAATCCTCTAGTATGTAAATAAGCTAATCCTCTTAAACTATCACGAATAATTCGAGCAATTTGAACTTCCAATAATCCACAATTAGCCACTGAAAGAATATCTGAAACTGATCCAACACCACAATATTCCATAACAATCTTGAAAATTATTTTTCTTAGCCAAAGAGAGAAAAAGAACAAGAAAAAAGAAGAAAAAAGAAGAAAAAGAAGAAAACAAAAGAAAAAGGAGAAAGAAAAAGAAAAAGAAAAGAAAGAACTTACCCAGAGAAAATTTTCATAGATAAAGTGGCCAAAGAATTTTACAATATTTGGATGATCTAGTGCTTTCATCATATCGATTTCTCTCATTATATTCTTTGCATCATTTTTATTGTACAAAACCTAAGATTACATTGAAAATCAATTAAAAAAATGAACAATGAAAGGAAAGAAAATGAAAAAATTATATTGAATAATTAAATAAATTTATTTTTATTAAAAAATACCTGCTTAATGGCAACTATTTGTCCTGTTCTTCTATGCAATGCTTTATACACTGAACCGTAAGTCCTAATTTCATTGTTAAAATTATCCTTTCGAAATCTCTAATTTTTTTTTTTGGCAGAAAAAAAATTACCCTTGACCTCTTTGTTCTAATAATTCAAAAAGTTCATCAGGATTTTGTTCTAATTCTTCAGGAAGTAATTGAAAATCTAAAGATGTTTCATCTTCTTTTGCCTGTTCTTGACTTAAGAAGAAGAAAAAATTAAGATATCAAAATTAATTCCATTTTCCATTTATTATACTTGAAGAAAAAAAAGGAAAAAAAACCTTGGAAGTGATAAATTATTTTTTTTAATAACTTTCAATACTTTTCTTGCATGAATTTCTGTATTCGGGAACTTTTTTCGAAGTGCAGAAATGAGTTTTGAGTCTAAAAAACAATTATTGAGATTTCAAATTTGCTTTTTTTTTTTTTTCAATATTAAAAGAAGAAATAAATAAAATTTTCACCTCCATAATCAGGATGCGCAGCACGAATATCTTTAATAGCTTGGACTAGCTCCTGTTCTTTCATTTCTCAATATATTTAAACACTTGAGTTTCTCTTAGGAATAAGGGCAAAACTTCCTTCGGAAATCTATTATTTTAAATGTTTAAAAATCTATATTTGAAATGAATAGTGGAGAAAATAGAAAATTCAATAAATTTGAAATTGTTTCAATTATTCAGAGGCTTGAATTGAATTCAATTGATTATTTGTTTGTTAAAATATTGTTGGTGTATTAATAAATTAATATTCGTTAATTTCTAAGTCTAAGACTTTTGCAACTACAATTATAAAACAATTATAATAAAACTAATTACAAAAGCAATTATAACAATAATAAAACAATATGAAAGAAATAAAATTATCAAAAGTCTCATTAGTCTCCTGAGTTAAACTAATTTTCAGGACTATAACTTCCACTATAATATGTCCCCAAGTTCAAAATTACTAAATGAGTTCAGAGATGAAAAGAGTCCGTTGTATTTAATAGTTGTAATTTAGCATAATAAAGCTTGGAAGAGAAAATGATCATTTAAAAGTTGTTGCAAATAATGAGTATCACACAAGTTGCAATTGAAAACCAACCTACTACTACAATTGTTTTTAAAAAAAATAGTTCGGTTAGTATTTTATTTAATTTTCATCTTGTTTTATAATTATTTGATAATTATGAGAAAATATGATTTTTGGAGGGGTTTTTTGTGTTTCGATGATTTAAAAAAAAAAAAGTTTTTTTTGTAAAAAAAACAAAGAGAATAATTATTGAGAATTAGGGTGCCTCGTTTTGATCATTTTGGAGGGATTGAGTTTGTTGATATTTTGGGTGATATTTTGTTGATTTTTGGTGATATTTGTTTTTGATATTTTTTTTTTTTTTTTTTTTTTGGGGGGTTTTTTTTTTTTTTGGTTTTTTTTTTT
>ERZ778024.2407-NODE-2407-length-16661-cov-56.094484_pt1 | contig 16661 bp, 17 predicted proteins | sample MGYA00375754_ERZ778024 | MGnify/ENA primary metagenome ERZ778024 (study PRJEB29350, sample SAMN05389827) | bioreactor metagenome | isolation source: Thiocyanate bioreactor | place: South Africa: University of Cape Town | collected 2014-02-18 ...
AAACTCGTCGTTTTGTTCGTTGAACTGAATGTTCGTATGTGGAAGATTATGCAATTGAATTCGTTGCAGTTCTTGGTCGTATTTTAGTCTGAGATTTGCATTCGAAAGAGTTTTATACGCATTTTGAATGTCTTCGAAACGTTGTTGAATTTGAGAATCATTCGACAGATTTTTATCGGGATGATATTCTAATAGAAGTTTGTGATAATTTTGTCGAAGTTTATCAACCGAACAGTCAGCTGAAACGCCGAGAATTTCGTACAAATTCATATTTTTCTTCTACAAGAATTTTCAAATCTTTACACCCCAAAAAAAACATTTGAGAACAATTTTATTAAATAAAATGTGTTGATATCTGACGAAAAAAGAAGAAGAAGAAGAAGAAGAAGAAGAAAGAAAAACACTAATTGAAGACTAGAATTTCTAATTGGCTGGAGAAAATGCTTGAATTTCATCGAAAATAAACTGACGATAATCGTCGATTGTACAAACACAAGTCATGTCATCGGACAAACTAAATGGGATCGAACAAATCGGCTAAAATCAAACAAAAATTTAGCAAGCTATTATTCGTTCGCAGATGAGTTTACTTCGTCATCCGGATCGGAATATTGACTCAAATACGGATGATTTAATGATTGTTCAGCTGTGTATCGGATTGAAGGATTGAATGTTAGTAGTTTATCGAGAAGATCGAAAGCTATTTTAAAGAAATTTCGATTCGAAATTCAAGTTTTGACTCGACTTTTTACCGAGAGAATTTCCTCGAGGAAACAATTCGCTGAATATTCGTTTGGTTCGCATTGGCATTCGACTGATATATGAACACGCCTTATTCGAGAAATAAAAATGAATTTCCAAACAGATTTTTCTTTGTTTTGTTTTTACTCTCGAATCTTTGATTGATTCTAAATCTTCGTTTGTTGGCGAGCCAATTATCGAGAAAATATGATTCAATTGATCGACATAATGTCTTCCGGGAAACAAAGGTTTGCCCATTAACATTTCCCCGAGAATGCATCCACACGACCATAGATCAACTAAGAACATTCGATTTGTTTCTTCTTTTTCGTTCTTTCGATGTTTGTCTTACTAGCTTTATGATAACATCGTTGACTAACCATAATTTCAGGTGCTCGATACCAACGAGTAGCAACATATTCGGTTAGCAAACCGTCATCTCGAGCTTTGTCATCAACTGTTCGAGCGAGACCAAAATCGCAGATCTTCAACAACAAAAGTTCAATCTCTTTTTTCACTCGCAAAGCTTACTTTCAAATCACACGATCGATTCAGCAATAAATTACTTGGCTTTAAATCTCGATGTAAACTTTACAAAACAAAACAAACTTCACATTTCGACAACTCTCTCAATCTCAAACTTACACATTAGCACTGTGAATATATTTGACACCTCGTAATAATTGATATGTAAAATAAACAATATGTTCATCTGAAAGGATCTTCGATCCATTTTGATAGTTAATTAATTGAGATAAATCAGTATCCATCAATGTTTCGATTAAATAACTTCGAATAAAAGAAAAAAAAACAATCGATCTGAGATTTCCTTTCGGCGTTTACATACATGTCTTTCATTTGTTCGACAGATTCTGGTTTAAGAATTTCAATAATATTTATAATCTATTTTAACAAAAAGAGAAAAATAGCGAATCGAGATGAAATTTCGAATTGAATCAATTACATTTTCATGTTTGAGCCGTTGAAGGATTCGAATTTCTCGTAAAGTTCGTTGGCAAGTCGTTGTCGAGAGGAACGGTGAGATTTTCTTAATCGCAACATTGGAAACAGTTTGCGTGTCGAATGCAGATCTAAATTCGTACGATCGTAGATGTATTCGTATCGAAGAAAAACGAACTCACACGACCATTCCATAGGCTCCTGATGAGAGATATTTTAAATTTACAAAACGATTGCCAACGGCAAAGTCTTGACCTCGGATTTGAATGATAGTCGAGGTCATTTTTATCTTGAAATCAAACAAAACAAAACTCGATATTGAACCTTGTTGTTGGATTACACAACAATTCGTGATTACATCATACATTCTGTGTTCTGAGTCAAAACTAAGAAACTTTATGCTTCGTTTTTTTTTCAAATGAAAATCATCGGTTTTTTCTTATGCTATCTGATTATTAAAAAGATCTGTTCCGAAATATTTCTTTTGCTTGTGATTGGTCGTCGAACGAGCCAATGAAAAAGCACCGGAAAATCTCCTTGAAATAAAATTTTCACTACTCATGTCATTGAATTGATCGTCAATCTCGAAAAAAATCGATTTTCAAATTCTGAAAACACCATCGAATTGTTCGACAATTAACTTCATTCTCAAATAATGCCGTTCGTCCGTTGTGCATCTTCATAAAAATCGAATTCAACGATTGAATCCGTCGATCATTTGTGTTTATCACACAATAGCAGTAAGAATGTTTCACCCTGGATCGACTATTTGTCGTTTTTTTTCTTCTTTGACTTGTTAAACATAGATTTCGCGTCAATTTATTTCTTTTCATTAATCAATGTCTGCCGTTAAACGAACTCGAACCGATGAATTATCATCGTCATCTCAAAATCCACCTCCGCCACCACCAGCAGCCAACACATCGACGAACATTTCACCGAAAATCGAACCATCGGATCTCAATTCCGACGAAGATTACACTTGGTTAGTTTTTTGTTTCGAAGACAAATCAATTCGATTCGTTTTATTTTCAGTCCGATCTGCTTCGAATTAATCAACGAAGCATATGTTTCTCGATGTGGACACAGTTTCTGGTTAGAACGAACTCTTTTTTTTTTTCGAAAAAAATGATTTTGATTTTGTTGTTTCAAGTGGAAAATGTCTTCAACGAACTGTTGAATCGCATCGTCGATGTCCGAAATGTCAATTAAATCTTCAAACCTCAGACATATTTCCCAATTATACTCGTAAGACGAGAGATTCCCGTTTGTTGAACTCGATTTTGCAATTTTAGTCAACGCAATCATCGAAAAATATCGTCAACAACGTCCATTACCTCAAACCTTCGACAAACAGGGCGTAAGTTCGATGTTGTCGAACTGTTTTCGAACTCAATCTGTTCTTCAGAGCGTTGTCGAACATATTTCCGACATCGTGACCAATGTTCATTCGTTGAACACCGAAGATCTCGACCGATTGATCTCAGTCATTCGACAGCAACGAGAAAAACTCGACTCGGTTCGTTTCAATTCGTTTCTTTGTCAACGAATTTTGTCTTTTCTCGTCAATAGAACAGCGAATACGTTCACAATCGTCTCTTGGAAATCTTTCTCATGCACGTTCATCACGAACGAAGCGGAGTGAGAGCAACTAACTTCATTCGCCAATTTGCTGATTTGTTGTTTTTTGAAAGGCGATCGAAAGTTTGACGAAAGAATTGAACATTGTCGATCAAGATTTGAAACAAATGACGAAACGACAGAAATGTTCGTCGACGAATTCCAGTGGAAACAACCTAACGAACTCGAATTCCAATGAAAATCCGAGTTTATCGTCGAGCTCAACGAATGAAAAGAAAGACGATCAATCATCGGCATCGATCGACGCAACGACTGTCAACGACACGGTGCCAAATTGGACGCAATCCGGAGGACAAGTTCGCATAAAATGCAACTCGAAATTGACTTTTCGCTTTGGTTTTTCGAAGGATCTTCACGCAACACCAGATATGAAAACGAATAAACAACAAGTTGCGTCTTCTTCGTCGATTTTATCTTCATCAGCAACAACGAAAAACGAAATCGCTCCCGCAGGCGCTGTGGTTCGTTTCGCTTTTTTTTCTCATTTTGACAAAAACAAACAAAAAATTAGGTCCCGGAAGAAACCAATCAGCTCGGCCTGATCACCAACGACGACATCGAGAATCGTACGAAGATCATGATGCGTTTCATGGACGATCTCACGAATATCTATTTCTCAACACGAAATTCTCTTCGATTGACACTCGAAAACGGTCGGAATTCCGTTAGTTTACCTTCGGAAAATCAACAATTTGCTGTTTTGTTTTAGATGGCTGTTGGAATGGTGATAGTGGATTGAACACATTTCGAGATAGTCTCGCAGCTGTAACGAAATATTCGCGTTGTAAACCGATAGCAACGGTGAATTTTGTTGGAGAAAATTTTGCACAAGCGAGCATTGTCTCGAGGTAAATCTTCGATTGGCAAAATCGATGGATTTTCTTATTGATTTTTCGGTTTAGCATTGAATTCGACCGAGATTACGAACATTTCGCAGTTGCTGGCGTTTCGAAAAAGATCAAAGTAAAGTTCGATAGATGAAAAATCCTCGTTTCAACGAGTTTTCTTAAGTTATACGAATACGAATCGGTGTTAGACAATACCGTCGATTCACATTATCCGACGAAAGAAGTTCTTTGTACAGCGAAATTGAGTTGCATCAGTTGGAATCCGTATTTGAGAAATTATTTAGCATCGAGTGATTACGACGGATTCGTCACCATTTGGGACATGGCTACAGCGCAAAAAGTTCGAACTTTTCAAGTAAATCGAGTCGTTTTTTGTTGTTTTTTTAATTGATTTTGGCATAGGAACATGAAAAACGCTCGTGGAGTGTTGATTTTTGCTCGTCAGACCCGAAACTTTTGGCGTCGAGTTCCGATGATTGTCGAGTTAAGATTTGGTCGACGCACAACGACTATTCAGTGACAACAATCGACGCCAAATCGAATGTCTGCTGTGTCAAATTCAAACCCGATTCGCAATACAACATTGTCTTCGGCACAGCCGATCACAATTTATACTATTTCGATCTACGAAATACTCGAGAACCGTGTCATTTATTAAAAGGACACAAAAAAGCGGTTTCTTACGCGAGATTTCTCTCGAATAACGAGATCGTCTCGGCATCGACTGATAGCCAATTACGTCTTTGGCGTGTTACCGAAGGACAATGTCTTCGCACCTATCGAGGACATATTAATGAAAAGAATTTCGTTGGTTTGGCCGTGTCAAATGGATATGTTGTTTGTGGAAGTGAAACGAATACGGTTCATTTATATCAACGTGAAATTTCTCGACCTTTGTTGAATTATAAATTCGATGATCAAACCAATGCAACGAGTAAAACGACGATGACATCAACAACATCAACGTCAACGACAACAACAACAACAACAACAACAGCAGCAGCAACAATCACAAGTTCGACGGCAACGTCGAGTAATGAAAGAACGAAAAAAGATGAAAGTGGAAGTGAATTCGTTAGTGCCATGTGCTGGAGCAACGTATGTTCTCAATTTCAGAAGCAAATCATCTCGATTTTCTTTGTCTATTTTAGCGTGAAAATATTCTTCTAGCAGCCAACAGTCAAGGTGTTGTCAAAGTATTAGAATTAGTCTAAGCTGATTGTGTGTGTGAATTAATCTGTATGTGTGTCTGTGTTCTATTGTCATTTAGATGACGATTATTATTTATATGTAATGTTTCTCCTTCATTATCTTTTCCCATCTGTTCAACAAAATTTTCTTCTTTTTCTTTTTTTCATTATTTTATTTTCTAGAAAAGTGAAAGCACATTCTTAATAATACTTGTGTAACATAAAACAAAAGCGTTAGACTATATGTGTGTATATAGATTTATCTGTAAAACAAATCGAACAGAATAAAACAAAACAAAATAACACAAGTTAAACAAGAATTTTCGTTTGACCTATAAGCAAAGACGATTAGTTTATTTATGCGAATGTCAAAAAAGATCTTATCCAGAACGGAATTTGTGTAACTAACGACAGATATTCTTACGATGACATCATCACTAAAATTCCATCGAGTCATTGTTATTAAATGTCAAATTCAATTAGTTTCAATCTCGATATGTTCAAACATGTCAAAAGAGAGAGAACAATGACAAATAGTTGTATTTTATTACAAAACAGTTTCTTTGAGTCCTTTAACAGATAAAAATGATTTAATTTGATCATGTGCGAGACATGATTGAGGAAGAAATCCGATGGATCCATCGTCTTCTTTCTGAACGAGTAAAGTTGATTTGCCGATGCGTCGTAATAATTTAACTTGATCACCGCGAACAACAGCAAATGTTTTCGTTCCGTTCGTAGCCGATGAATTTTGATATTCGTGCCAAACGAGATACGTTCGTTTTCGATGTTTGTGAATTGGCGAAGATAATGACGAGACCGATGACGAATAATCCGATGAAAACGATGAACGAGAATAATCTAACGTTCGAATTGAATCGAGTTCGATCGCAGCGAGATTAAGTTCGCCAAAAACGTGATTGTTCTTGGGTAGAGTTGAAAATGGTTTTGAATAGGATTTCGTTGGATCGCTAGTGACTGTTCCAATGGCTGTGAAATGACGAGGAATTGGAATCTGATTCGATGTCGAAGAAATCTAAATATCGAACTTTAAAAAGAAATCGATTGGCAAAAAGATTCTCAATTACGTGATTGTTTGTTGCTTGTTGATGTTGGGTTTTTGTCGTCGAAAGTGAACCATCACAGGATAAATGTCGTCGTCGTCGAGCTTGTAAAGATTTCGCTCGTTTTCTTAATTGTTGTTGTGATGATGAATTCATCGATTGATTCGGATTTGTTTTAGGCAACGGTTTAATATGCGGATACGATCGACTAGCAGACAGCGATTGTTTCTGTTGGAAAGCATGATAATAAAGATCTTTTGAATTGGTATTCTTGTGAATAGTTGTATCTGACAAAGATGAATCAGTTGCCGATGATGATGACGACGATGTTTTTTGATAATAATTAAATGATGAACGTTGTTCGCAATGGCAATGCGGACATGATGTATGCAATGGTCGTTTTATTGATGAAATTGTTGTTGTTGCAAAACTTTCTTCTGAATATCCTGAATCGCCTCCGCCACTATGTGCATTATTTCGTTGAACAACTGATTGTTGAGATTTTCTCGATGATAAACGATGAAAACGTTTGCTTGAATTTGTTGTTGAAAGACTTATTGATGCATCACAATTGGATAAACGAATTGAATTAAGACCTCCTCCTGATGTTGTCTGTCGTTGACTATTTAAATTGCTCACTGGAGAATGTGAAATTTGAGGATTTGTGCGTTTGTTTTTTTGATTTCGATGTAATTCATCGGCTGACAATGTTCGTGAGGAGAAATGTCCAATGTAATTATTTCCTCGTTCTTTTAACGAACGCCATGAACTACTTCGACGTACTTTGCTCGATTTCGATGACAAAATCTATTTATTGACAATAAACAACATGTCATTTCTTTATTAATGAAGATAGATTAAAAAATGAGTAACAAAGAAACAGAACATTTGATATAAATAAAACATTTGATTATCAAAACTACGTCAAAGAAATTTCTTCGTGTTGTCACTGACAGTAATTGATAATCAATGTCACTCAATTGTCATCTTTTTTTGACAACATATCTTTTCTTCTTGTTTTGACGTTCGTTCTTATCTTTACTCACTCTCGATTTCTTTCCTTTTTTTTTTTGTTATATGTATCTTGAATATCGATTAGACACTTTGTTCTTATCGGTATTATTTAATCAAAACTAAATTTCGGGTGTCTTCTTCTTCTTTTCTGTTATCATAAAAAAAAGCTTAGGAAATAATTGCTTTTTATTAGCATATGTGTAGTAAAAAGAAATGAAGAGAAACAACACAGACGGAAGGTAAAAGCCGTAGGGCAATCCTCTCTCCTTCTTTTTTGTATATTTAATTGGTAAGACATGCAGATGCGTGACAAACGAAGTATTGAGAAAAAAATTGATTATGGCTCAATTAAACAAGACTCTACTTGTAACCTTAAGATACAAACAGCTGGAAATTATTTAGATGAATATGAAGGTTATTTTCAACTGAAATTTCCTTTGATTGGAAATCAATAGAACGTGTTCATGAATGAGCTTTCTTTATTTACCGATTTGTCAACAGATGATGGATTCGTACATAACCATCTTGATAAAGATAAACGAGGTTGTTGCCGGATTATTAATGGGCCAGATGAATAGATTTCGTTGAAATGATTCTTATCGGAATTATTATCATCAGAGTCTAAATTCGAAATGAAAGTCATTTGTCAAAATTCGAGTTTTTCAGTGAGTTTTTTTTTCGGACGTCGAGTCAAATGTTTTAAAAGAAAACAAACCTGACGAACGTCGACCGATCGAATGTGTTGATGTTAGTTTGGATTTTGCTCGTTCGAATACATTGACGAGTAATTTCATCAACATTCTTTCTTTTTTATTGTGTATCTTGATTTAAATTATCCAAAAACAGAAAAAAGAACTGCGATCTGAGCTGAATAGTGATGCGTTAACCATCAAAGAGAAAAGCAAAACGAACAGCAATCGTTTCCGCTCTTACAACACCAACAACAGAATGGATATAATGAGAAGAGAACGCGGGAGAGAAGACGAGAGAAAAAAAGAGAGAGAGAGAGAGAACGAAAGATATACTGTTTGATGAAAGTTTATCGTCTAGATATATTCTTTTTCTCTTTTTTCTTATTGTGTTTTGTTTTATTCTTTATATGAGCGAGTATAGTATATCACTAAATGGATCGAGTATCGTTCACAATGAAAAAAAAGTGAGCGACAGAGAACAAAGGTGTTACATTTAGATCTCAATTGATAAATATATAATCTGACTTTGATCAAGAAATAATGAAAAACTTGTTGTTCAAGGTTAACCTTGTGAGAAAAGCAAAGATCTGGATCGACGATTGAACGAGAGAATATGACAAACAACTCTTAACAGTTTGTCATTTCGAAATAAAATAACAAGCGACAGAAGGAGAAAAAAAGCAAACGGATTTCTATTCATCGATTGACCTTCTCATTATCGAGAACAGGTTTTCATATTAAAGCTCATAGAAGTATTGAGCAAATAGAACGTTGTCGTCGTCTACGTTTAAAAGTCAATTAAGACTTTTTTTTAATTCAAACGTTTAACATCCGTTCGACTCGAGTTTTTTTTTTATTTGAATAAATACGAATAGAAAGAAAGCGAGAAAAACTTTTAGTTCTTCATTGAATTTTCTTTTTATTGATCGACAAATAAATTCAAATGTTTATTTGAACTATGATCGAGTGAAAAAACACGATTTAACCACAAATGTTACGTTGCCTTTTTTTAAAATGATTATTTCTTGAGTAACATTGAACAAGAGAAATGTCTTGTCTTTCGCTTACATCACAAGATTCCATTGAGAACTGATTTGATCGAGCGCGCCATTCATTTTCTCATGCTCGTTCATCAATAAAGACAAAAGAAAAGAAAAGAAAAGATCAGATCGTGTTATCTCGTGGTCATAATTCTGCTGTTCAAATAATAAAACTGTCTGTTCTGTTGATCTCTCGCTTGTACATATCTATCATTAACAAAAAAAAACGCGGCCTACAGACGTCTTGTTCGTATATCAATGCGTCATTCTTGTGTTGTTGTCTTTTGTTATTTAGTATGATTACAAAACAATTGTGAGAATACTGATTGTTTATCTTACTGGTGTGTTCGAGAGTAGGATAACGAGTTAGTTACAGAGACAACGAGGAATTATGTAAACAAACTTGTTATTTATCCTTTATCAACAACATTTATAATTACCTTGACTTTCGTCTAGAAAGAAATACAAAACTTTGAGTTTTGTTTTGTTTGAATAAAATCCAAGAAGATTCTACCTTTATGACATAAGATGTCTTTGAATTTTTTCCACATTAATAAAAGACAACCGTTGTCGTGTCTATTTTGTCAATACAATAAGTTTTTTTTCTTTTTTTTTGTCTCACTGATTGGTAGCAATGTGTTGCGTTCTATCGTTTTTTTTGTGCCGTTTGCGTGTATTTCAGATGGCATACAAGGTTAGATTGTCGATCGTATCTGTGTGTGTGTGTGTGTGTTTAGAACGATGTTTGAGTCTTCTTTTCTCTTGATTTTGATTCTATTTTTGCGCCTATCCATTTGCGCGTCCCAGTCAACATCAAAATGCGAAAGAAAAAGACTTTTTTCTTTGAACAAAATCAAATTAGACAATTAAGGGGGAAAGAAGAAGAGAAAACTGAATAAAGATAATTGATTTTCTTATTCTGTCGATCACATGCATATAATTCGTTTCAGCAAAAGACTAATTTCTGCTGTCGACAGACCAACAAACGACAACGAAACCAAAAAAAAGCCATTTGTGATTAATAACTGTCCATAATCTAAGTCAATTCCATAAATAAGAACATGTCAACGTCTAAGATAACCTTCAAACAAACGATTCATTCGTGCATTAACTCAAATTTTATCCCAATTAACTACCATTTTCTTGTTCACATTCGTTTCAATTAAGGTTTTTGGAGAAATAGAAAATGTCTGGTTAATTGATTGATAAATACTGTTCTGTTTTTTTTCTTGTTTCTTTATATTTAATGGAAAACTCATGTTTAGCTGGTATCTTAAACTGATAGCGAAACGTTGTAATAATGATAAATTACAAAGAATAATCAGGGAAATATTTGAATTTCATGACGTTTTTATCTAACCGAATGTTTCATACGTCATTCGATATTGTCAGAATATTTTTATTTAATTTGATAAGATTCAGGAAAAATAAATGTTTAGTTTTCTTGAAAAGTACATCTAATAACACCATTATCAGCTTACATAGAAACATCAAGTAAAAGTTTCTGTGTTTTGTTTCGTCAATAATTAATTATTTGGATGGCGAGACAAACTACCATTAAGATATTTTTTTTCTGTTTGAATGTGTGGGTTGATATGTTCATTTATTTTATTTAATAGCAACGAAATTTACTCAAATCATTCGAATTGAAAGCTCTCAGCACGGTCAAGCAACAGTTCAATAAAAAAAATAGGGCAGGTTCATCTGAGCTTAGACAATATTCTGTTTAATCGTGATTTACACGAGATTTTTCGTTGTTATTTGAGAAATTAATAAAAATTACCAAAGGTGAAATGCGACACTGTTAAACAAAAACAAAGCCAAGAGAACTCGAATTAACTGAGTATTTCAATTAGACAAAACTTGTTAATAATGCTTATCAAGCAGAACAGAAAACTCAACACCGTTGTTTTTTCTCCCACTTAAACGTGATTCGGAAATGACTTCGAGGCTTTTTCCTTTTGAATTTGTCTGATCAAAATGACAAATCCTGTTCACTTCACACGTTCTTTTTTTTCCATATTAAATTTCATCGTAAAATGAAAAAAAAAAAAATTAGAAAATAATATCTATTAGTTCTCTCTCTCTTTCTGTCTCTCATTCATTAGAAATATTCTGCATGCACTCGACGGCATGTTCGTCGTCTATGTTGATCTTGTATTTAACCAAATTGTAACCAGTCTACGAAAAGTCACAGCTTTTGTTTCCGACGGATATTCTTCTAGATAATCATTCGGTTCGAATAAAAGAAACGTTGAATAGTTTTCAAACGGAAGTGTTTATTCGTCATTAACATCCGCGTGGACGGTAAGGTCTTTTTTTCTAGTAGAACTAAGTCAAAAATAAAAAGAAAAAAAGTCATTTCTTCCCTCTTCCTCCCCCTCTGTCTCTCTCGCTAGCTTTACCTTTTTCTTTTTTTATTTGTTGAATTCATTTTGTGAACGTTAGTTTATTTCCTTAAACTAGAACATTTTTATGTGATTACTTTTCTTCTAAGCAGTTGTCTAAATACTAGTCGAGCGAAGAAAAGAAAAGAAAAACCTTAGAAAACTAATTTGAAAGAATATTTTCCTATTCTTTTCGTCGGTATCTCTTTTATTCAAAAGAAAACAGAATAGAACAATGACAAATTCGACACACAACAATTTCAAATCAAACGATCCTCAATCGTGCACATTTACTAATGGTCTCATTCGTTATGTTGGTACAATGATCTTTTTTATTGGAATCATTTCAACTTTATTAAGCATCTGTGCTTTTGCAAGAAAACCATTACGTAAACAATTAAATGAAATCCTTTGAAGTTCCATTGTCTGTCTGTTTGTTGTTTTAGGACGGAAATCTTGTTGTTACTATTTTCTTATTTTAGCAATAAGTGATTCAATACATTTGTCAACGGTTTTTATTGAATTATTACCATTAAGTTTTCACGTTGATTTAATGACAGTTCATGGAATATTCTGTAAACTAGTTGTGTTCTTAATTTATTTTACGAATCATTTATCAATTATCGTTTTAACTTTAGCATCAGTGTAAGTTTTCGTTTTTTTTTGAATTTTAATTTGGTAATTTCAAAGAAATTAAATCCTAAAAGCTCGACATTTTTCTTATTTTGTTTGTAATTTAGGGATCGATTCATATTAATCTATTGTCCATCACGTTCAAAACGTTATTGTACAACAGAAAAGGCTAAATGGTTAGTCGGTCTTAGTATGCTAATAATTTTCCTATCGAATAGTCATTTTCTTTACGGTTATGACGTTATTCCTGTTTCCAATGACACAACGACCTGTTTTATAAGAAAAGAAAATGAAATCTATCGACAATTTTACGTATTCTATGATTCGTACGTTGAAAGTATTTTCTTTGTATTGATTCCATTTATTATTATGCTTGCTTGTTCATTATTAATCATTTGTCAAATATTTGAAACAAGAAAAACAATTCGTTATAATACGAAAGGTAAGTTTTACTATTACACATTTTATACAAGTGAAACGCTTCGACAAACAGTTAGAAAAACGTTAAACGAAGAAGGACGAACAAGACTTCGTGATAAAGATATTCAATTATGTTTCATGTTAATCGGAACAACATTAGCTTTTCTTATTCTTTGTTTACCAACTGAAATCAACGATTTATTTAATTATACTGGCAAATATCGATCTTGTTTCGATTGGTTTCGAAAAGTAGTTTTTCTTCTCTTACAACAAACGTACTTTGCTGGACATTTGTATATTTACACATTAACTGGTCAATTATTTCGCAAACATTTATTTCTATTTCTCTTCGGGTCAAATCCTGATCAACATACAACATTTACACAAAAGCTTCTTACGAATTTAACCGGTTATCAACATCGCTTAAATGCTTCGTTTACAACCACAAGTTTTGTTAATACAACAACGCATCGACCAACGCCCTCAACAGCAGCAGCAGCAGCTGTTCCACCGAATCCGAACAATCAATTTGTACCCAATGATCCATCGCAAAGACTTCTTTCCAATTCGAAATATACCATAGGCACTTATTAGGCGCATTCGCAAAATCTATTCATAGTTTTTTTCTTCTTTGTCTTTGTAGTTATGAGTTAGATTTCTTTTTCTTTTTTGTTTGACAATCGAATAAATGTCACATGATTTACATTCTTTAATCAATCAATTCGAACAATCGATTGGAAATTCAACGAAAATAGCCGCACAATCGAATGAACTCAGTCGTTTACAGAGCAGACAATTACGTATTATGTTTTCAATTTCTTGAGACGGTTTTTTTCTTCTATCGAATTGATTTTAGAGGATTGTCAAACAACAATTGATAAATCGACTAGACATTTAGAAGAAATTGACGAGGAAATCAATGAAGTCGACAAAGGATTTTGTTTGCGTTTGTGTTGTTCAAAGAGAAAAAAGAACAAACAAGCCAAAGAGATTTTACCGAAGAAATCTTCTGAAGAGAAAATCTTTGAAATTGAAAATAATTCAGTCTATTCAAATGCTCAACTAAGAAATCTCGATGAAAATCTTCAGAAATTACAATTTTTCAATCATTTAATCGATCAACAAATTCAACAACAAAACCAAACAATAGTTCGTTTGAAAGCTTTTCTATCAAAGAAATTTTTTGTTTGGTTCAAAGAAAACTCTTCATCGTCGAGTTGATTTTGATTCAGCAAGATTAATCAAAACAAATCTAAAGACTAAAAATCTACAATGACAGTAAAATAACGACGCAGAATCTAAATAAGACGACTATGTTATCAATTATTTTCTGTTCAGCTTAACAAACTCATTATTATTATTTGAAGTGGCAACACAAAACAGTGCTATTACGTTGTTAGGACGAGTTTTTTTGTTCTCACGCGTAATTCTCATGTTTCTAAGTAAATACAATCTAAATGATTGTCTTTTTTGACAAGTAGAAAACATTTGAAAGAATTAATTTGACTTTGTTCTCAATTTGTGAAAAATTGCTTTTCTAATGAATGACATCGATTTTCATATTGAAATATCATAATCTGAATATTTCCTTGAAAAATAGATCAGGCTAAAATTAGTTCGCATCAATGAACATGTAAAACTTTGCTACCGGTAAACAGTTCGTCATTTCCTTCGAAATCACTCAGTTTCACGCGAAATATTATAACGATTTTCTACCCAAAAAAACAAACAGCGATGTAAATCTTTTGTTCGATTTATACTTTTTTTGTCCTCAAGTAAACTAGGTCACACTTTTAAGTAAATAAAAGTTGAAATTTGATTGACATCTGCAGAGCAAAAAAAAACATATTGCGTTTATTTGTTTAAGAAGTTAACAGACAAAAGAAAAGAAAAGAAATTAATTGATAAATAGAAATGAATGTCAGTCAAATAAAATAATAATCAAAGGCATTCGAAAATTAGAAATCTATTTAAAAAGATCATCGTCTGAATCATCGGGATTTGGTAATAACGGAATGTTTCGACTAAATGATGGCTAAAGAAAACGAAATGAAAATAATCGAATGAGAAATCCGAGATTTACCTTTGAAGCGGCACTTTCTGTTGAAGAACGATTCTCTTGAACTGATGGACGAGCAGATTTAAACATGTCGTCATCGGATTCATCGCCTAAAGGATCTATGAAATCAAACAAAGAAAGATATTTTATTGAAATAAATATTCTAAAAATTGTATTTACTATCTTTTTTATCGGTTTTTTGTTCGGATGCTGCTACTTCAGGAGTTTCAGTTGGTTTCTGTTTATTGTCTTCGATTGTGTCAGCTGAATTATCAGTTTCATTTTCTTTGTCAACTGTTGGTTCTGAAGAATTTGCTTCAACAACAGTTTCTTTGTCAACTGTTGGCTCTGAATCATTTGTTTCAACAACAGTTTCTGACTCAACTGTTGTTGTTGTTTGATTTTCATCTTCAACAACTAAGAACAATAAAAGTAAACAAATTGAAAAACTCGACTTGTACCTATATCATCAGTTGGCTGTTGTTGTTCGAGAACAACGATTTGATTTTGTGGATTCGAATCTTGCGGAAGATCATCAACAGTATCCCAGCCATTCTTCTGATTATTTGTCGATGTTTCCGAGTCCGAAGATTTTCTCTGATCATTTTCAGCAACTGATGCAATTTCTTCGCTTAAAGATTGTTGTTCAACTGCATCAGTTTGTACCGGTTCTTGAGTTTCTTCTTCTTCTTCTTCTTCTTCTTCTTCTTCTTCGTCCTCTTCGTCTTCATCCTCATCATCATCTTCGTCATTTGATAAGACTTTTAAAGTTGCTTTTTTGATGATTTCCAACGCTTTATCGAGAAATATTTCTCCCGAATATTGTTTTGTCGGTTGAATTTTAGTTCTCAATTGTTGGAAGATGATGTTAATCGCTCGTTTGATTTGTTCGTTGATGAGTTGAGGTTGTTCATCACTCATTTCGATGATTTTCTCTTTCATCAATTGACAACGTTCTTGAAGTTTTTCACACTGAAAGACAAACAGTTAAAAAATGATCTCCGAAAACAAAAAAAAACAATCGATTTACTCGTTCTTCGTATTCTTCAGCTTGTTGTTTAGCTTCATTCAATTGTTCAGTTGTTTGTTGTAACTATTTAAAAGAAAAGCAAATCGAATTGACGAGCATTTTGTGTGAAGTCAAACTTCGGTTTGATTTTGATCAAATGACGATCTTAATTCTTCCAATTCTTGGACTTTCGAATTTAATAATTTCTCAAGTTGAGCCTTTTGTTTGTCAAGTTTATCTTGCCATTCTTTTTGTAATTCTTGTTCGATTCGATTAATCTAAAATCGACTTTCCTTTGAAAAAAAAACAAAATTTCTTCGTAAAACAAACTTCTTGAGTATTGTTTGCATTATCTGATGCTCTTTGTTTTCTTAATTTAGCTTGTAATTCTTCAATTTCATTATCATAGGATTGTTTTTGTTCATCTAATTCACTCTGCCAACGTTTACGTTCGTTATCGAATTTCGTTTTTCTCTCGTTATTCGCCTAAAAAACAGAAATTTGTTGATCGATTCAAAGAGAAGAGCCGAAGAACTTTTTCTAAATTGGCCAAATTAGTTTTCATTTCATTTAATTCTTCTTCGAGAGATGTTAAATTCGTTTGTAATTGTTTTCTCGATTGTTTTTCTGTTTTATATTGTTCTCGAGCGTGTTCGTATTGATTTTGAAATTCAACTCGTTGATTTTCGGATTTTTGTAAATCTTCTCGAAGTTGATCACAAGTTTGTGATAAACTCGTCAGTTTATTTTGATTTTCGGTGTTATTTTGATTGAATTGATTTAATTGTAATTGTAAATCAGCGATTCGACTCGTAGCTGAACTTAGATTAGTTGTTAATTCGACTTTTTGTTTTTCTAAATCGAGAATTTTCTCGGCATTTTGTTTCGATTCATTGTTGAGACCGAAATTTCGTTGTTCGGCTGTTTGATGACTTTGTTCGATTAATCTATTGTGAAAAAATT
>ERZ778024.2408-NODE-2408-length-16650-cov-6.758060_pt1 | contig 16650 bp, 12 predicted proteins | sample MGYA00375754_ERZ778024 | MGnify/ENA primary metagenome ERZ778024 (study PRJEB29350, sample SAMN05389827) | bioreactor metagenome | isolation source: Thiocyanate bioreactor | place: South Africa: University of Cape Town | collected 2014-02-18 ...
AAAAGACGAAGAAATAAAGGATTGCATTCTTTTAAACCTTTTTTTTTTTGAATTCACTTGCAAAAAAAAAACAACTTGAATGAATTAGAAAAAAATTTTTTTTTCTTTCAAAGATCCCAAATTTTTTCTTTTTCATGAGATTACCAAGTAGAATCAGTTCATCTTCTTCTTATACGATTGAATAGTTGAGTTGAAGTATAAAAGAATCAAAGATAGGGAAGTTAAAAAGTGAAGCAATGTTGAAAAAGAAAAAAGAAAAGTTATTTTCGAAAACAAAAAATGACGTCCCTCATGGAAAAAGTATAAAAGGGAGAACATTTTTTTGTTTACCTTTTTTTTTTTTTTTCAATTTCAAATCTTTTAGTTCAATTTCAATTTCAATTTCAAAATCCCTTTATTGTTTGTTTTATAATTCTAACTTATTAAGTTTGTTTTTTTGAAAAGTTGTTAGAAATTGATTATAATTCGTTATTTTATTTTAAAGATCTTTGGCTTGAAACACAAATGACTAAAAAAGTTGTACCACAGAAAGTCTTTGAAAAAGACAGACATCTTCCAAAGTATGTTTTCTTTTTCTTTTCATTTTCATTTTCTTTTTCTCTATTTAGTATTTATATTTATATTTATATTTATATTTACATTTATATTTGTATTAGTCTTTTGTTTTTGCATTTGTATTTTGCTTTTGCTTTAAATTGGAAAATTGTTGATATAAAATTTGTTGACCTCTATTATTAATTATTATTGTGTTTCTGTTTTTTCAGCAATGAGTTTTTGACTTTTGTTTTTACTTCAAGTTTATTCTAATTTCTTTAAATGTTTTAAATTAATTGTAGATCTGGAATAAGAGGACTTCCTAAAAAGAATGGAGGAGGAGGAAAAGGAACTTGGGGACGCCTTGAAGATGAATATCTCTTCCTTGATGATAAACATGAATATGTAGATGAATAGCAAGATAATCTTTGTCGAACTTTTTTTATTATAGTTTTTTTGAATGTTGAATATTGTAATAATAAAATTGTTATTAACTTTTCCCTTTATTTTTAATTTCAAAAAAAGGAATGGTACTTAATTCTAATCACTTTAATCAACGTGAATTGTTTTGGCTCTGCAAAAGATTTTCTTTTTCATTTCTCAATTCGTAATTAATTAAACAATTTAGCTTTTTGGAATGTATACATGTATGTAGAAAAATTGTTCAAAGGTTTTTGAAAATGATTTGTTTTGTTTAAAACATCTTTTTCAATTAAATTTGAATTTTTTGTATTGAGTCTCTAGTTTATGATTATTATGATTATTATTATAAAGTGATTGCACAATAAAAAAAGTCGAAAGTCCATTACATTTGATTTTTATTGATACAAAGTTGATTATTTGAGGATTGGTTTTTTTGATTATTGACACCAAAAATTAAATTATTCCATGTCAAGCTCTCTTCGAAGTTCTTCATTTCTTTGAATATATATATCAATCACTACATTTCTTTTTGAAGGACGAATCGAATAATATTCCTCTTTCATACATTTGAGTTCTTCGACATATCTTGATGGAAGCATTTTTAGATACTCATTAAAGTCCTTTTCCGAGTCCACTAACATTAATTGCTCGATACCAATGATCTCAGGTTGAGGAAAATGCAAATAAAATCGAGGAAGAAGAGGGAGTCCATACTCATATTCAACTGGTCCTTCTGCTCTTTCCCCCGACACCACCGGTGGAGAAGAGAATATTTTAACTTGTTATTTAAGTTTTCTTATAATAAACATTATAATAACAGTATAAAAGTGGCTAACGCCACGTTATAAATTCCCTTATATTATATATTATATTTTTCTTTTAAAGTTAGAAAAGTTAGAAAAATTAGTAAAAAAATAAAACTTTTAAAATTTTTTTAGACTTTTTAAAATTCAAAAATTTTATAATTATTTCTTTAATAAGGAGTTAGAAAAGTTAGAAAAGTTAGTCCAAAAAATAAAACCTTTAAATTTTTTTTAGACTTTTTAAAATCCATAAAATAACTAACTTTTCTTACTTTAATAGTAAATTTAATAAGAAGTTAGAAAAGTTAGTAAAATTAGCAAAAAAAAATAAAACTTTTAATTTTTTTTCATTGTTTGTTGGTTTTCTTGGGGTTCTTGCAACAAAAAAATTCAAAATTGAATGAATGATCATTTATTTTTTTTTTTGAATTCATCACACAAAAAGAAAAGAAAATCAAAAAGATCAAAAAATTCTCTTGTTTGGGACAATAATTTTGTTCTGCCTTCTGCCCAATTGTTCCATTGAGTTGATTGTTGTTTTCATGTGCACATCCAAGTCTATGTGGGGTAAGATTGAATGACCAAATTGTTGAACACATTTCTCGAACAAGACAAAAGATTGGAAGAAATACTTGTGTGCTTCGAGGTGAATTCGTGTAACCACTAGCCACATATAGTTGGAGATAAAGCCAAACAAAAATTTCACGGCAGCACAAAATTTCACTGAAGCCTCGGATCCTATTGTTTTCCATTTTGACACATCTTCGATCCCCATTTCACGTCTTAGAGCTTCAATATTATCTCGCATAGCAGTGCAAAATATGTGCAGTTCCTTCTTGATTCCTTCCCAACCAAGATAATCCTTTTTGTTGTAAATATAAATGACAAAATCCTTGAGCTTCATCAAAAAGGTTTGGAAAAGTTGTTGAATAAGTGCTGCATGTTGAATAACTGCTGTTGCGACTATGTACATGAACATACTATCCTGCAAGACCTTTGTACCCAGCTTAACAACAAGTTCGTATTCTGATGCATCAGATAAACTATGAACGGTTTGGTTGAAGGTTCTGTAACCATCAATGTAGTCACCTACAATCTTGTCTGTACTATCGCAGTATTCCCAGACTCGAGCAACAAATCCCGCAAGGGCACAATAAGCCATTCGAATGTTTTTGTGCTTGGAAAAAGAAAAGAAAAGAAAAGAAAAGAAAAGAAGAGTTGAGTTTTTTTTGGTTTTTGGTTTTTTTTTCCTCACCTTATATACAGTAAAATCAAAACAAACAAGAAAAAGAACAAACCAAAGTGGTCCGCTCCTGTGCCACGGATAAATTTTTCATTGGCCGAGAGGTCATTTTCACGGCAGTCTCAATGACTTTTTTAAAAATACCTACAAATATTCAAGAAAATCATACCAAAAGATAGCCAAAATTGTTTCGAGTTGAATGATATATTTTTTAGTATACTTTTAAGAAATTTTGATTTTTCTATCACAGCGTTTTTTTCTTAAGTAAAATGGCTCATTTGAGAAAAAATGGCGGGATAATAAATTAATTATAAAACCTCCTTCAAAAAAAACAGTGCAAGTTTTCAAAAAATAATTGCAATTTTTCCAAAACTCATATTTTGTTAAAAATTATATAAAAGCAAATTTCATTTCTTAAGCTTTCAGATGCTGGTATTTTTTTTGAAAACAAAGGAAACTTCAATAATTAATTTTTTGCTTGACTTTTACGATAAAAAAAGCCCAAATTTGTCGTAAAACTCAAGCAAAAAATTAATTATTGAAGTTTCCTTTGTTTTCAAAAAAAATAGTACCAAAAGAAAGGTGAAGAAATAGAATTTTGAATGAAGATATCGAGTGGAATTCAAGAAGGATTATGAAAATCAAAAAGAAGCATTGAAAGTGAGCAGTTTTAAAGAGAAAATAATAAAAAAAAGGAAAAAAAAGTCAGAAAAATTATCTCATTTTTGAACCCAGATAATCGATTCCCGAAAAACCCGCCAAATTCTTTTTTTTTTCCCGCCCAGGATTTTTTTCTTTGTATAAATACCAGCTTTTTTTTTTTTTTTTTTTTTCAAACAAACAAAAAGTTCAATAATAACAACAATTTAAAGTCAAAAGTAATATAATCGAAAATTTAAAATGGTTTATATATATGATAGCAAAACCTTTCCCAATCTCAAAGATTGGATTAAAGAAAGAGTTCTTGAAGGAATTAAAGCCGGTTATAAAAGACCCTCTTACTATTATAAAAATCTTTTGAATGAGCATAGCAGACCAATCTATCAAGAAAGGACTTGGGAAAAGTATCTTCAGAATATCAATAAAGAGTTGAAAATTCAATCAGAGAACACTAGTTTGAGCAATGAAAAGCTTCTTGAAGAACTCAACAAGAGAACTAATGATAAAGGTGTTGTCCAAATTCCAAGTAACAACAACAAAAACTTCTACTTTGTTCAAATTACAAAAACAGCAGACTACTCATCGAAAGCTCAAGTAAATCGATTGAATCAACAAGTTCAAAGTGTATTTGAAATTCAATCAAGCAATACAAAGTCAAGAATTGAAGAATTTGTCAAGTCAAAAGAAGTCAAGAAAATTGCAACAGAAGCATTGAAAATTCCTGGGTGGTTGAGTTCATCACAAGCAACAACTTTTAAAAATAAACACAATTTTAGTTTTAAAAATTTATTTAGTTTGAGAGATCTTGGTTTTCAAATTCCGAGTTCAAAATTGATTCAAAAAAAAGAAGAAGAAATTACAATCCCTTTTATATCAAAAGTTGAGCTTTTGGAAGCAAAACCTAAAAAAAATGAAAAAGTTATCATTGAAAACAACAAAAAATATGTTCAAAGGCAAGTAATTACCTCAAAACTGAAGGATGCTCTGAAATTTTTTTTATCAAACTCTGAGGACTCCCAGCCTTGGGTGAACATCCCACAAGATCACACTGCTCCATCTATTGAAATTAGAAAAAAAATTCAATTATATCAAGAATTGATCCAATACTACCACAAATTAAATGACAATTTAGAGAAAATTCAAAAGGAAGAAAAAGAAAAAGAAGAAATTGAAAATTTAACAAAAATACTAATTAAAACTGGCGAAAATATTCTAAAACTTCATGAAGAACTAAAAATTTACCAAGATAATTCTGGAGAACAATTTGTCATGTTAACTGGTGATTATGGAGGTGGCTCTTTCAAATTACTATTTCAGGATCTTTGTTGTGTTAATCCTACAAGCTTGAATAATTCTATTATGGTTGGATATATGGAAGCTGATGACAGTTATTCGAATATGAAAAAGGCTTTTGGACATTTTCAAGTGAATCTTTATCTATTAGTTTATTGTTTTTATTTTATTTTTTTAAAAAAAAAACAATATTAGAGTGAAATTGATGAGCTTCAAGGTGCTATATTTGAAGTGGAAAATGAAGGTGAAAAAAGAAAAAAAACCATTAGAATCTTCCTTGGTGGTGATTATATGTTCCTTTGCGCAAATTTTCATCATAAAGGGCCAAATTCTATTGAATTTTGTCTTTTTTGTAACATCCAGAACCACCAAAAAAAAATTGATCCTTATGAACTTGACTGCTGCTGGGGAGAAGGACAAACTAAAATGACAATTGAAAAAATTATTGAGAAAACAAAAATTGAACCAGTTTTCAAAATTGATATTGATAACATTGTTCCATTACCTCTCCATATTAAGTTAGGTTTAACAAAAGATTATTTGATGCTGCTTCTTGAAACTGTAAGTTCGACCTTTTTTTTTGAAAAAAGTTGAGATTTTAATTTTTTTTAAAAAAAAAAAAGATTAGAGAAATTGATGTAAAGGAAGGAAAAACTCAAAATAATCATGAAAATTTTAATGAATTAATCGAAAAGGAAATGGAAATTGAGAATGAATTAAATGAAATTAAAGATGAATATCAAGGAAATACTCAACAAAGGGATGATGGAACTAAATATCTCCAATATTTGGAAACTTTAAAATTAAGGAATCAAGAAGCAACATCAAATAATCCATTAAAATGTTTCGTCAAAATGAGTAATAAATATTGTCAGTGCAAAGGAAAAGAATCTGAAGGATATTTTTGCGGAAAACACAAAAGCAATAAGGACAATGAAGTATTCAAGATCATCATAGAATTGTTGAAGAATAACAGAATTGAAGACCTAGAAAAAGAAAAAACAAAGGAGTTGCTTAGTTTAGAACATCAAAAGAAAGAAATTGAGAAGAAATTGCAACAAACAACCACAAAACTCAAAGAAATCAAAGAAGAAAGGAAGAAAATAATAGGAAGAAGAGAAGAAGAATTTTGGAATACCTTGAACGAACTCAAAATCAAAACGGAAATGCTATATGGTGAGTGCACTCTCACTGGAAATAATTGCAATAAAGTATTAAATAACTGGGACCAGCTTGTGAACATCTTTCGTGACCATCCACAGCTTCATGCTAGTTACTCTGGACTATTTTTTAGATTTGCCAAGCTGATTAGGATAATTGAAAGGATTGAGCCATTCCCTATGATTAAAAAAGGACCAGAAGAGTTGGAATTAGAATTCAAAAATATCGCTGGAGCAAATGATTACATTAACCTGCAAATAGATTTTAAAGAAGAATGTTTTGAATTTGGCCACTATTTTTTGCAAAACTTCAAAAAGATACCAACTCCGAAGCACCATTTCTTGGTTTTTCACTCGCATCAGTTTATAGAACGACACGGCTCCCTTGGGATGTTCAGTGAACAAGGGATTGAAAAAACCCATTCCTTTTCAAATTTATTAGAAAGAAAGTTAAAACCAATGAATGAAATTCAAAGACAAAAAAGAAAATTTCAAGAAATGAATTTGAGGTGTGCTGCAACAAAAAAAGTTCGACAATAAATTATAAAACTTACTTGCTTTTTTCAACTTTTTTTCCTTTTTTTTTTTCTTCCATGTTTTTTTTTTCAAAAAAGAAAAAAAAAAAAGTCCGCCATATTTGTTTTTCAGACTATAAAAGGGATTTTCGGAAGCCATTTTTTTCATTTTTTTTTAATTTTTTTTCTCTGCTCTGCTCTGGTGAGCAGATCGGAGAAAAAAAAATCAAATTTTTACAAAAAAAGTCAAGTGAGACCGAAAAAAACGCTGTGATCTATTAAATAGAATGTAAAAATCGACTCCATTTCTATTCTGATGGAAAGAAAAATTACGTCATTGGAAAAAGGGCGCAGTGGGAAAATGAAAAAAAGCAGAAAGCGATTTTTTTGTGCCACCAAAAATCAACAAGAAGTTGATTTCTTTCACAAAGCTCATGAACGAAACATGTTTTAAAAAAAAACATTTTGTTCTTTGTTTTAAATTCAATAAAAAGAAAAAAAATTTTTTTTCAAAAAAAAAGCTTTCTTTACCAATATTTTTTTAAAAAATTTATTTATCGTAATTTTTTTTTTTTTGTCATTTCCTTTTTTTTTCTTGACTTTCAAAAAGTGATTTTTTGCTTTTGATTTGAAATAGAATATCTTAACAGGTCTGGACAGGTTTAAAACCAATTCCAATAGATTCTTCAAGAAATTTTGAATTAGAATCCATATATTTTTAGTGTAACAACTTGTAACTTTAGTAATAACAATGCATCGAAAGTGTTCAATTTGTCAAGTGCAAAAAAGAAATAATATGTTTAGAAATAAGACTACCTGTTTTGACTGCTTTAATGCCTATAAACCCAAGGCTGAAACTCTCACAAGCAAGTTGAATCTAAGAGAAGTTGAGCTAAATGGAAGAGAATTTGGATTGAATCAAAGAGAAAAGGAATTAAATGAAAGGAAAGAAGTTGTAAAGAAGAGAGAGCAAATAGTGGATGAAAGAGAGCAAGTAATAGATGAAAGAGAAAAAGAATTACATACCGCAAAAGTCTTGACCCAGAAGCAATCAAAGAGCTTAAGAAAAAAAGAAGAAAAATTAAAGAAAAAGAAAACAAACCTTTGGATTCCCAAAAGACGTCCTTTTGAAAAAGTAGGAATCAGAAGAAAACAAGTTGTTGTGACACAGCTCTTGAACATTATCAAAGTCCATTCTGGAGGTTGTGTTGGACCTTGTCTACAAGCTTTATTTAAAAGCTATTTTGGTGAACTTAAAGATAGTGAAAGCAAAGTTGAAATGTTTGAAACAAATCCAAAATTTTGCGAAAAGATGCCTTCAAAATCTTCCTGATAGCTCCAGAATTGCTGCAACTTTAACTCATGGTTTACTCTTGAAACATGCTGTATTCTTTACAAATGTCTCTGATTCCTCTATTTCATGGGCAAGAAATGAAATTGGAAAGGATGGAGTCATGATATCTCTTGATGCTTTTCTTAGTTGTTACGAGTGCCCTTCACTGTATTAAGATATCGCCTGAAAGATATCGCTACGAAGTTGTTTATAATTCATTTGCAAATATTCGATTCATTCAAGACATGAATGTAGCTGGAACGTTCCTCAATCCAAAAGGCATGATCAGAAATTCATAGTGATCATATGTTTAAACAAACCAAAAAGATCTTTTAGGAAAAACAAAACAAAACAAAAAAAAGAAAAAAAGTCATAAATCAAAACGAAAGAGTTAAAATTTAAGTGGATTAAGTTCAATTTAAGTGTTTAAAGAGTTTTTGAAAGAGTTTAAAGAGTTAAAGAGCTTTTGATTGTATTATAAGATTGGAGAGATCTTTTTGGTTTTTGTTTCAAAAAAAAAAAACATAAGGAAAAAAAAAAAAAAAATAAAATAAAAATTTAAATACCTTTCTCCAAAATATTCTCCAATAACTGTTTTATCCAAAAATTCTGTATCCACTAGAAAATTTGCAATATCTTCCTTTGTTTTTGAAAGTACTCCTTTTTCAACCATCCATTCGATACCTTTTTTTGGATTAGCGCTAAACTTTTTCTTTCCTTGGATAATCAATTTCTTCCTTTCTTCAACATCCAAGTCCATTACAGTTTGTCTATTAAATATTGGAGAGAGAAAGATGATTAAAATTAAAGATCAAAAAAGAAAGAAAAATAAATAAATAAATCCAAAAAAGATTGAATCAAGACCTCTTTTCATTCTTCTCACTAATAATAAAAAAATGATATTAGAAATTGAAAGGGAAAGTAATCAATCAAAAAATGAAAATGAAAATGAAACCTCTCTGATTTTTCTTTCTCTAATTCTTGTACTTTTTCTGTTTCAACTTTTTCTTTTTCATGCATCTCCTTCTCTATTGTTTCAACTTTTTCTTGGACACAAGCAAGTCGATCTTTCAAAATTGAAATTTCAAAAATCAAATCATGTTTCCGATTTTGAATTTCACTAAGAGCTTCTTCTTGTTCTGCTGTCAATTCTATTTTGTTTCAATAATTTTAAATATATTTCATTTTATTTTTTGTTTTTATTGTCTTCTTTTTTGTTATATTATAAAAGCGTTATTTCAACAAAAGTTTGGAAAAAGTAGAATAAATAATGGTTCAATAAATAAATAAATAAATATAAATAAATATAAAAGTTAATTTCAACAATTTAAGAAAGAAACAACTAATCAATCAAGTTAACTTTTGAAAAATAAAGAAAAACAATAAAGAATTATCAACTCTAACTCTCAATAATAAATAAATAATAAATAATAAATAATAAACTTTCAATTTAATATTCTTTAATATAATATTTGCAAAGACCTAACTTTCCAATAACTTTTCACAAAATCCAAAACACATCCATCCATCATTATCTTTCTTATCCAACAATATCTCACAAATATCAATCAATTTTATCATAAAAACAATAAAACTATATTCTCACTTTATAATACATTTTCCTATAACCTCAATAAATATATGATTTCAATGCAACAACAATATTAATAATAATTATTAACAATTATTATTATTATTGTTTTTTTTTTTTCGTTGAAAAATATCAATGAAAAAATTTAAAAGAAATAGAGTTAAAAAGAATCTATTTAAAAGAAGTATAAAAATCTTTGAATTAAGAGTGATAAATGTGTTAAATAATATTGATGTTATTGGAATAGTAGAATAAGAGAGAAATCTCACCAGTATGAACCATTTTCCTATTATTCAATAAGAAAAAAAAAATTAAATTTTGACTTTTTTTTTTTTTTTATTTCCCCTCTTTTCTTTTTGACCCAAGATAACAAAACCCTTTCAACAACCAAACAGTTTGAATACCAAGAATCTCTCTTTAAAATATATCAATCTAATAGATTCTGATTCTTTTTCTCTTTCACATAAATTATTGATTTTACAGAGAGAACAAAAGTAATGATTATCATTTTTCAAATTTTACCCAAGATAACCTTTCTGAACAAACTTTTGAGTACCAAGAATCTCTTTCTATCTGATTCAGTCTCTTTCTCATTAATTAATTACCTAAGTGTTATTAAGTGTTATTGGAAAACTGATTTTTGAGTTTCTCTTTGCGATCATTGGAATAATCTTGTCTTCAAAGTTTGTTCAGAAAGGTTATCTTTCGTTTTTTGTTTTATTTTTGTTTTTTTGGTCAAACAAAAGTGTTTTGAAAGGTGTTTGAAATCTGTTATTCTTTGAGATCTTTGAATCTCAATCTTGTATTCTGAGTATCAGATATTTGTTAAAAAATTGAAAGAAAGAAAAATTGAAGAATCAACAAAGTTCTGAAAAAATAATTCAATTGAATCAAAAAAAATAAAATAAAAAACAAAGATTCTTCTTTCAAAATTTATTTGGAGAGTGTGACGAGGCAATGATGACAAAACAAAGTTTTCTTTTAGAATAGAATTCAAAGAATTGTCTATCTTATACCTCAACTTTTGTAAAATTATTTTGATGACTTTTCTTTTGCACTTCAAAAACTATTTATTGAGGAACCAAAATTACTTTTGAAAAGTAATCAAAAGTAATCAAATTAATTTTGAAAAGAAAAGAAATGGAAAACGAAGAAGTCACCAAACCAAGAAGTCTTTCCCTTAATGAAGGTCAAGACCTAGAGGTAACTCTATCCTTTCTCTTTCTTTCTTTTGTCTTTTTTTTTCAAATCTTTTCAGAATTCAATATTCAAGATTCAATTATTTTTTTTTAAAAAAAAAAATAAATAATTAGAGAGAAAATGAAAAGAAGAAAGAAAAGAAAACAATTTCTAAAGAAATAACAAGAGATTTTTCAGACCCTATCCGTAGGAACAATATGAGCATTGAAAAGTTTCAAAAGTATTATGAGAAGAATAAGAATCATATCAATGTTGTTGATGAATATGACCATACAATGTTAATGACTGCTTGTACTTGTTGTAGAGCTGATATTGTTGAAATCCTTCTTCAAAATGAAAATATTGATGTTAATCAAGGTGGAACATATTCAAGTGCACTTTCAATTGCTTTATCACATCTTCAAATTCTAAAATTACTTTTACAACATCCTAAAATTAACCCAAACTTGATGTTACCTGAAGGAAAGAGTTGTTTTCAAATTGCATGTTCAAGACAATATTTTGGTAGTGTTGAATTGTTACTGGAAGATCCTAGAGTGGACCCCAATCTCCTTTCTGCAAATGGTCGAACTGCATTCTTTGAGGCATGTTCAATTGGAAAAAAGGAAGTTATTGAAAAGTTTTTAAAGTATGATAAAATTGATTGTCATCTCCCTGAAAGTAGAACAAATGCAACACCCTTCTATATTGTTTGTGAAAAAGGACATTTAGGAATTGTTTCCCTTCTTCTTCTTGATCCAAAAGTGAATGTAAATCATCAAAACAAATTTTCATCAACTCCCTTATATGTTGCATGTCAAAATGGAAAATCACGAGTTGTTGGACTATTATTAAAGGATTCAAGAGTTGATATCAATCTAGCAAGAGAAAATGGAATGACACCTTTTGGAATCTCATGTTATTATGGATTTGAAGAGATTGTTAAATTATTTCTATCATCTGGAAGAGATATTGAGATGAAAGTTTCTCCTGATGGAAAAACAGCTTTCGATATAGCTACTGAGAGAAATCATAAAGGGATTATGAAATTACTTAAACCAAATGGTTTTCTTGGAATTTCTTTATTTTCATAATGGGAAGGAATCATTGAATACGAAAATTCAATTTTAACCTTTGTGAATCACAATTTTGTACTTATAATATATTGAGAAGTAAAAATGTCAGCAAATGATTGATTTATTGTTACCGATATCTAAAACTACAAATACTATTTCTGAAGATCTTCAAAAGAGGTTCAAACAAAAAATAAAAATCAAATAAAATGATCACAAATTTATTGTCTTCCTTCATTGGCTTTTTTAGAATGTAAGAGAAAATATGTTAATGATGAGATGAAAAATCAAAAGAACTAAGTTAATGATGATTGCTGGAATTTCTCCAAAAGAATCAAGAAAAAAAAAACTCAGTTCCTTTAAATTTTTGTTTGAAAGATAATGGATAAAATGGAATTAGAATTGATAGACTTATTTTGGTTTTATTTACAACAAAAAGAATCAATCAATCAATCAGTTCATCAAACAACAAAAAGCACGAAGGCAAAGATTACACCCACGTGATTGATATTAAAAATTCAGAAAAAAACCTCAAAAAAAACATGGCCACCTGCAAAAAAACGCGTGATTGATTACCCATTATCTTGACCAATCAAACAGTGAGAAAAAAAAACCAAACGATTTTTTTCTTTTTTTTTTCTGGGGTTGAGATAAGATACAAAAGGGAACAAAATCATCGATAAAATCAATTGAGTTATGTTGTTTTTGAAAATCAAAATCTTTTTTCTTTTTTTCTTTTTCCCCAATTTTTTTTTTTTTTTTTTTTGAAAAAATTTTTATTCGTTTTCAAAAAAACCTTAATTCTGAACATTTAGTTATAACATGATCCCTCCAATTCACTTAATTTTGATTCCATTCGATTCTCCATCATTTTTTGATTAAATGTGAATATATTTTGATAGTGAAAAAATGAGAGAAAATTTTGGAAAAAGTCAATTTTTTTTTTTTTTTTTTTTGTTGGGAAGTGTCCTGGTTTTCTAATAATTAATAATTAATATTATTATTAGCTTGAATCTTTTATAACAATGGTCTCCTCTTCTAGTGAACATGTGTTTGATGAAACCGTCTTGTGGACCCCAAAGAACTCTGAGAAAACTAAAATGGAACAGTTTAGAATGAAGGTTAACCAAAAATATGGACTTAACTTAGGTTTTTTTTTTTCTTTTTGAAAAAGCCATGAAGTTTTTTTTCTCACACAATTGTTTCAATTTTCTTTCTTCATTCATTATTATTTCAAAAAATACTCATTAATTTTTTTTTAAAAAAACAAAACATAGAAAACTATGACCAACTCTGGGACTGGTCTGTTGATAATATTGGAAATTTCTGGGGAGAAGTTTGGGATTTCACAAATATTATTTCTTCCACTCCTTACGAACAAGTATGAGAAAAAAAAACTCGTTTAAACTTCAATATTTTGATTTTCTTTTTGAAAAAAATAGGTTGTTGATGAATCAAAGGAACCTGCCCATGTTCCTGAATGGTTTAGTGGAGCTAGATTGAATCTTGCTGAAAATTTACTTTGGTGTAATGACGATTCAGTTGCTATCATGGCTACAGGTTCTTTTTTCTTTTTTTTCTTTTCTTTCTTTTTTTTTTTTTTTGTTTTAACCAATCAATTGAATGAATCAATAATTAATTTGTTGTTGTGTTTTTTTAAAGGTGAAGGACAAGAAGTCAGAAAAATTACTTATAAACAACTTAGAGAAGAGGTCAGAAAATGTGCAGCTGCATTAAGAGCTGCAGGAATTCAAGTAGGAGATCGAGTTGTTGGTAAAGAATTTTTCCATTCTAATCTTTTCTTTGGATTTCAATTTCATTTCAATTTTCATTTCATTCAAAAAAATTCAAATTTTAAAAATTAAAAATTTCTTTAATAGGATATATTAGTAATTGTGTTGAAGCTGTTGTTGCCTTCGTTGCAACTCAAAGTATTGGTGCTATTTGGAGTTCTACTTCCCCAGATTTTGGAGTTAAAGTAATAATTAACTTTTTTCTCTTTCTTTTCTTCTTTCTTCTCTTAATTAATTAATTAATTTCTTTTTTTCTTCCCAATTCTCTTTAATAATAGGGAGTTTTAGAAAGATTTACTCAAATTCAACCAAAAATCATTTTCTCTGTTAATGCTGTTCATTATAATGGTAAACAACATGATCACTCAGCCAAACTTAAATCTGTTGTTGATGGTTTGATTCTTTTTCTTTTTTCTTGGTTTAAATTATAAATTCTTTAATCTTCATTAATTTTATTAAAGGACTCCCTAATCTCGAAAAAGTTGTCATTATCGATTTCGTCCCAGATTATAAAGGAGAGGTTTCTTCTCTTACCAATAGGTTTTTACTTTTCTTTTTCTTTTTCTTTCCTTTTTTCTTCCATTTTTTCATTCATTCCATCAATTAAATAAACAAATAAATAAATCTCAAAATAGTATTAGTTATGAAGCTTTCCTTGAATCAGGTGCTAAATCTGATGGAACTTACCCTCCATTGGTTTTCGAACAACTTCCATTTAGTCATCCTTCTGTCATTGTCTTTTCTTCAGGAACTACTGGACAACCAAAATGTATTGTTCACTCTGCAGGGGTAATTTCTTTTTCTATTTAATTTCAAAAAAAAAAATCAATTTCAAAATTTTAATTTTCGTTATTTCTTTTTTTTCTTTCTTCAAGGGACCTCTTCTTCAACATAAAAAAGAACATATGATTCATGGAGATATTGATCGAAATGATGTTTTTTTCCAATTCACAACAGTAGAATTTAATTATTCAAATATTTATTTATTTATTTGTTTTTACTTACTTTCTTTTTATATAATGTTTATAGACAGGATGGATGATGTGGAATTGGACCATTTCAGTTTTATCAGTTGGAGCTGCTTTAGTCCTTTTTGATGGTTCTCCATTTAAACCTACTCCTCTTCATTTATGGGAATTAGTTGATTCTTTAAAGTATTATTTTTATATGTTCATCATTATCCTTTTTGCTTGGATTAAAACTTCAATTTAATTTATTCATTTACTTATTTTAGAATTTCAATTTTTGGTACAAGTGCAAAATATTTAGCATCATTAGAAGAAGCAGGAATTAAACCAAGTAATATTTAATGATTTTATTTTTTTTTTTTATTTATCCCATTAATTTCTAACTTTTCATTTTTTATTTTTTTAGATCAAACTCTTAAATTGACTTCACTCAAATCAATTTATTCAACTGGTTCTCCATTAAAACCAGAAAGTTATGATTATGTATACAGAGATATTAAAGCTGATGTTATGCTTTCTTCAATCACTGGAGGAACAGATATTGTTTCTCTTTTTGCAGCACATAATACAAATCTTCCAGTTGTTAGAGGTGAAATTCAATGTCGTGGATTAGGAATGAAAGTTGAATGTTGGGATGATACAGGTATTTAAATTTTACTTCATTAAGAATCTTTGATTAAAATCCAAAAAAAAAAAAATAGGAAAATCACTTTTAGGACAAAAAGGAGATTTAGTTTGTACTCGTCCATTCCCTTGTCAACCTGTTTACTTCTGGAATGATGATGATGGAACCAAATATAGTAAAGCTTATTTCTCAAATTTCAAAGGAATTTGGTATCATGGTGATTTTATTGCTATCAATCCAAAAACAAAAGGAGTTTTTATGCTTGGAAGAAGGTAAAAAAAAAAAAGTTTTTTTAGTTAATGAAACAACCAAATAATAATTAATTGATTTAGTGATGGAACTCTTAATCCTAATGGTGTTAGAATAGGAACAGCAGAAATTTATAACTTAGGTAAATTAATTAACTGACTAATTTTTCTTTTAAAAAAACAAATCAATTAAAATAAAATAAAATAAAATAAAAAATAGTCGAACAAATTCCAGATATTGCAGATTGTCTTGTTGTTGGACAAAAATATAAAGATGATGAAAGAGTCGTATTATTTTTAAAGATGAATGAAGGTTTTGAATTTAACCAACGTTTAGTTGATAAATTAAAGTATTTTTTTCTTCTTTTTCTTCTTCATTTTTGTTTATTAAAAAAAAGCTAATTTGCTTTTTATTATAGGAAAGATATTCGTGATGAACTTTCACCAAGACATGTTCCTTCGGTGATTCTTCAAATCAACGAAATTCCAGTAATTTTTTTAAATTTTTTTATTATGATCAAGAACTCATTCTAATAAAATCAAATCTAATTATAGTATACAATCAATGGAAAGAAAGTTGAAGTAGCTGTAAAAAGAATTTTGAGTGGAGAAGAAGTTGTTGCAAGTGGAGCTATATCCAATCCAGGATGTCTTGAATTTTTCAAAAATATTCCTGAATTACAAGTTTAAATAAGAAGTAAATAATCACAATAAATATTAGTTTGAAAATTTCTTTTGATGTTTTTTTGTTTGAAATTCAAATTCAAATCCAATCTCATGTCTGGTTAATCAATATTAATTATTTAAAAAAATTCAAATGAAATTCATAAAAACAATTCAATATATTATCAAACAACTCGGAAAATCAAAACCCAATTCTCTAACTCGGAGAAATGAAGTTGACTTCAATGACTTCACTTCCAATAAGTTTGAGGTTTCAATAAGTAAATTATAATTAGGAACGTGGTTGCTCCTATTGAGTGGCAGCCAATGAGAGACAAAGGGGCAAGTTGACCCAATTCAATTAATCAATGAATCGATTGCAAATGCTTCATAAATAAGGGTCTTTGAATGTATAAATATGAGAATTGAATTAACAATTCAACAATTTAAAATTTCAATTTCAAATTCAATATTTGATTGAAGTTAATAGTGATTGAGTGAATATAACAGAAATATAGTTGAACTTGTGAGAAAATTGTTATTTTT
>ERZ778024.2409-NODE-2409-length-16646-cov-60.500211_pt1 | contig 16646 bp, 9 predicted proteins | sample MGYA00375754_ERZ778024 | MGnify/ENA primary metagenome ERZ778024 (study PRJEB29350, sample SAMN05389827) | bioreactor metagenome | isolation source: Thiocyanate bioreactor | place: South Africa: University of Cape Town | collected 2014-02-18 ...
AATAGATTTGATATGAACAAAGAGCTTATAAGCTCACTAATTATTTGTTTATTTGCATGTTTTTTTAGATAATGACATACTTGAATCTGAGATATAACAAGATAACTGCTGCTGTACAGACAAATTTAAAACAACAAAACAACAGAATCCGTTTCGCTTAATCATATAATTATGAATTTTATAAATTCCTAGCATTTTTATTCAAGAATTTGAACTGAACTCATGAATGAAGACAACTATTTTTTTAACATTTTAATGATAAAATGTTTTTTTGTTGATTTTGTTAAAAACTCACATCATAACTGTGTACATGCTCATTTCTCTCTTTTATTTATGTACAATTAAAATACGTTCTGATAATATAATAAATTGAAATAAATATCAGTATCATTTGTATTTATGCATCAAATCAAATTTTGTTCAAATGCAACCAGGTTTGCCAACCGAAACGTAATCGATATACAATCCTTATGGTATGTTTTCTTCAATGTACGTATCAAATTGACAGCGTGACCAAATTTTAATATTCTTTATCAACTCCATCGTGTCTCGCTGTTTGTTACAACGAATGATGATATAATTGCGGTATCTATCGTCATGTTGATAAATGGTCAGCAAATGCAAACACATAGATGACTGTATAATATTGGAAATATTTACATTGACGATGCAAATAACAATCGAATACAAAAATTTGTTAAAACAACATCCGATCAAGAAAAAAGTAAACAATGTTTCTTACCGATAATTAATTATATTATTATTCAAAGAAAAAAAATATGAATAATCAGTTTGTTATTTGTTTACACGCTTGCATGTGAAGAACACAAAAAAATATTTTGATCGTCTTGATTGGCTGCAATGATTAATATAATTAATTTTTGTTTTTCTTTAATGAAACGTGATCAGTTATTGGGCTATATCTGACGTCGCAAACGTTATTTACAAAAAATTGCATATTTTTCATAGAATGAAATTTAATAAAAGTTTATCATCTATGCATGGCTGTTTTATATTTACTTTATTAATTCTAATATCAACTCTTACAGCAGTTCTTATTATTTGTTTAACTACAAAAAGAACGAGTATGTGTATAATTAAATCCATTCATTATTTATCTTTTCTTTTTCTTGCTAGATCAAATATGTTATTTATCATTTGAACGAACTGTAAAAAAGCCAATGAACTCAAAATCTCAACCACGTTCAATTGCTATAGCAGATTTTAATCGAGACAATAAATTAGATATTGTTATAGCTAATTCAGGAAAAGATAACATCATGATACTTTTTCAAAATATAAATGGATTATTTGTAAATGAAACTGTATATTCAACAAACAGCGGTTCAAATCCTTATTCAATTGCTGTAACAAATTTGAATCATGATCAATTTACTGATATTGTTGTTGCTAATTATGGTACAAATAATATTGGATTATTTTTTGGTAGAGAAAATGGAATTTTTCATGAACAAATAACGTTATCAACAGGCAATTCACGTCCATTATTTGTTACAGTTAATGATTTAAATAATGATAATCAACAAGATATTATTGTTGTTTATTATGGTACAAATAGCATAGGAATATTTTTTGGACATGGAAATGGAACATTTAGAAATGAAGTTTTTTATACAACAGGATATGATTCCATTCCATATTCACTTGTTATTGCTGATTTTAATCATGATAAATATCTTGATATTGGCGTAACAAATTATGGTACAAATGAGATAATGATTTTGTTTGGTTATGTCAATGGTACTTTTATTAATTCAACAAGATATTCAACAAATATGAATTCACATCCGTGTTCAATTAGTACAGGTGATTTTAATAATGATAATTTTACGGATATAGTTGTCGCTAATTCCGGTACGAATAGTATAGGAATATTTTTTGGTTATGGTGATGGAACATTTAAGCAACAATGGATATATACAATTGGAACTGATTCTTTTCCATCGTATGTAACAACTGCTGATATTAATCAAGATAATCAAACTGACATTATTATTATTGATTCAGAAAATAGTTTTATTCATATACTTCCCGGGTATGGAAATGGTACATTTTCAAATTTAACAACATTTGTGAATGATAAACAAACTCAATCATTTTCATCAGCTATCGCAGATTTAAACAATGACAATCAATTAGATCTAGTTATTAGCAATTATGGAACAGACGATATATTAATTTTAAGTGGCTATTCAAAAAGTTCGTCTGTTATTCAAACACAATATTCTCTTGGACATAATTCTCGTCCAACATCTCTTCTTGCTGTTGATCTAAATAATGATCGATTTCTAGATATAGTTGCTACTAAATCTGCTGCGAATAGTATAAGTATTTTATTTGGTTATGGCAATGGAAATTTTGCACATGAAATAACTTATTCAACTGGAATGAATTCATCTCCCCGATCGATTTCTACAGGCGATTTTAATAATGATAATCGAATTGATCTTGTCGTAGCTAATTATCGATCTCATACTATTGGTATTTATCTCGCTTTTGATCATGGAAAATTCTCTTCAATGATATCGTATTCAACTGGTTTTCAATCATTTCCAATTAGTGTTGCTGTTGCTGATTTTAACAATGATACATTTCTGGATATTGTTGTTGCTAATGTTCGTATTGATAATGTAGCAATTTTTCTTGGATATGGAAATGGTAGTTTCAATGATCCAGTAAGTTATTCAACAGGTATTGGTTCAGATCCTTGTGCTATCGTTGTTGCTGACTTCAATAAAGATAAGCGATTGGATATTGCCGTTGCTAATAATCAAAATAGTAATGTCGGTATTTTTTTTGGTGATGGTCATGGACATTTCCAAACAATTGTGACTTATTCAACAGGATTTCAATCTCATCCAGATTCAATGATTGCTGCTGATCTCAATAATGATAATTGGTTAGATTTCGTTATAGCGGATTCAACTTCGGATTACATTGCTATTTTATTTGGTAATGAAAATGGAACATTTGGTGGGAAAACGATGTATACAGATGATTCATTTTCAAATCCAACTGCACTTACTCTAGGTGATGTTAATTATGATAATAAAGTTGATATAATACTAACAAATTTTGGTACTGCTAATGTGGCTATTCTCATAGGATATGGAAATGGAACATTTCAATTCGATCAATCCTATCCATTACCAAGTGGTGCAGGTCCTAGAGGTGTTACTATTGCTGATTTTAATAATAATACACGATGGGATATTTGCATTGTAGAGTCCGGTACTGATTCAATAAGTCTTTTAGTAAGATATGTACAAGCTAGTTTTCTCAATAAAACAGTTTATTCAATTGGTAATAGTAAACATCCACATTCAGTTGCTATTAATGATTTTAATAACGATAATCAATCGGATATAACTGTTGCCAATTCAGGTGATGATACGATTGGTGTTTTGATTGGATACGGAAATGGTTCATTTAAATCACAAACATCGTATTTTATTGGCACACATGCTTATCCACAATATGTAACAACAGCTGATTTGAATCAAGATAATTCAATTGATATTATATCAACGGATACATATGATGATAGTATTAGTATTTTGTTTGGTTACGGTAATGGAACATTTTATAATACGACTAGATTTGCAACAGGAACTGGTTCAAAACCATATTGGATAGCAGTATCGGATTTTAATGATGATAATAATTTAGATCTTGTTATTGCTAATCAAGGTCGTGATAGTATAGGAATTCTTTTAGCTTCGAATTATATCACATTTCAAAATCAACGGAATTATTCAAATCAATTTAGTTTACGGCCCTCATCAATTATAAGTTATGATTTAAATAATGATACACATGTTGATATTGCTGCAACATTTGCTACAAATGATAGTATTGGCATTCTTTTTGGTTATGGCAATGGAACATTTCAACAATTAATTGTGCATTCAGTTGGGTTGAATTCGTATCCATATGAAGTAATCAGTGTTGATATTAATAATGATCATATATTAGACATCATTACAGCAAATACAGGATCAAATACCATAGGTGTTTTAATTGGTTATGGAGATGGAAGATTTGCTTCTGTTCGAACATATTCTACTGGATATAATTCAGAACCATATGGTGCTGCATCAGGTGATTTTAATAATGATAGCAATATGGATATCGTTGTAGCAAATTATCGTAACGATAGTATTGGCATTCTATTCGGATTTGGAAATGGATCATTTGCAACAGTAATTATCTATTTATTAGATGATAATTCACGTCCACAATCTGTTGCTGTTGGTGATTTCAATCAAGATAGAATAGATGATATTGTTGTTGCAAATTATCGACAAGATAATATTTGTATTTTTATTAATAATGGTGATGGAACATTTCAAAAACAAATGAAATATTCCACAGGTTATACATCGATGCCAACATTTGTTATTGTTAGTGATTTGAATAATGATGATCTATTGGATGTTGCTGTTAGTAATAAAAATAGCGATAGTGTTGGCATTTTTTATGGTTATGGTAATGGAACATTTCATTCGATCGTATTGCATTCAATTGGAGATGGAGCTAGTCCTTATTGTATACGATCAGGAGATTTTAATAATGATCATGCAATCGATATTGCTGTCGTAAGTCCTGGAATAAATTATCATGTAGTACTCTATGGATTAGGTGATGGACGATTTTTATTAGGACCTTATTTTTCAACTGGAACTAAAACGGGACCTATATCAATGGCTGTTGGAGATTTTAATCATGATAATAAATTAGATATAACTACGGCGAATTTTTTAATGAATAATATTGGCATACATATTAGTTATGGAAATCAAAGTTTTGGTGGCGTAATCACATATTCAACTGGTTTTGGATCTGACCCGCAATCCGTTGCTGTTAGTGATTTTAATCAAGATAATCAATCCGATGTTGTTGTTGCGAATTATGGTACTAGTAATATCGGAATTTTTCTAGGTTTTGGTGATGGTTCTTTTACAACGATGAGCACGTATTCTATGCAAGATAATTGTCGTCCTGTTGCAGTTACTACAGCTGATTTGAATCAAGATAATCAAACGGATATCATTGTTGTCAATTCTGAATCAAATAATATTTATATATTTTTTGGATATGGTAATGGGTCATTTTATATTAAAACTATATATTCAACTGGTTTTGGTTCTCGTCCACATGGAATTGCAACTGGTGATTTTAATAATGATGATATACTAGATATTGTTGTTGTAACTGCAGGAACAAATAAAGTTTTATTAGTTCAAGGTTTTGGAAATGGAACATTTGGAAATGAAACATCCTATGCATTAGGTTATAATTTCGATCCATATGCTGTTGCTATTGGTGATTTTAATGACGATGATTGGCTTGATATTGCTGTTGCTAATTATGGTGGAGATTATGTTGAAATTCTATTAAAAATATGTGAATATTATACGTAGTGTATACACGTGATATACTTTATCTTTATTTGAGCAAAATTTTATCATAAAAAAATATAAAAGCAGATTTCCGCATGATTTTGCTCATTTGAAAAAGAAACTATATAAATCCCACATAATTTTACTCTTAAACGATATAAAATCATAAACATGTTGCTTCGAACAGTTCTTATCAATTTAATGCTATTCTCGCGTATGATTTCGACTGAAATTCAAATTAATTTTCATCGAACACACTGGCTGAATAATGACGATAATATTCAGCATAATTGTCTTTATATTTCAGTTCCATTCACAAATGAATATGATGAACGTCATATTCTTGCTTTTTGTATGACTGAATCACTAGTGTCAAAATTTCATTTAAAACCAAATTATAATGATCCAATTTTTACATTTGATCAATTAGCCGAAAAGAATGTGACAACAGAAGAATTGTATCTTTGGTCAGCACCTATTGATCTCATCGAACAATATCAAATCTATTTAAATAATCCAGAATCATTGTATGGAAATGAAACATTCTACAATTGTACTCTTCCCTATTTTGGTCCTCAATGTCAATATATTTTCAAAGATTTGAATTATTCCCAACCATCATTAGATAAAATGATTGATGAATATTATGCTTTGAATATGTATGAACCAATGTTACTAACATGTTACCAACATCTGAAATGTAATCGAGGACCTAGTCCAGCCTGTCTCGATTGGACCGAAATATGTGATGGCAAAATCGATTGTTTAGATGGCTCCGGATTAGATGAACAACATTGTTGGCAATTAGAAGATGTTGATCGATGCGATAAAAATCAATTTCAATGTTCTAATGGTCAATGTATTCCAGCAAAATCAGCAAATGAAAACAAAAATAGTTTTGATTGTATTGATCAGTCCGATGAGCCTAGATCTTTAACAAAACATGGTCTTTCATATCCGTCTACATTATTTAAAGGACCAATCTTTGCATTCGATGATGTTTCATGCATTCATTTGAATAGTGTCGGACAATTTAACTTTTATCCTTGGTTAAGTTCATGTGTGAATAATCGACTACACATTCTGTTATATACAATGATATCGATGAAACCGACTTCGATATCTGATGAATGTTGGGCAGCATTTAAATGTATCATTCATATACCAATGGCAGATTCTTATATTTGTCGATTGATTTGTCACGATGGATTCTGTGATCGAATAATACAAATAAAATGTCCAGATTTCATCTATTTATCAGCTATTCCAATTCTATACGGTCATGTAAATTTATTATACAATAAAACCACGTTCGAAGAATTGAAATATGTTTGTTTTGATCGAAAACGAATTCATGTTTACAGCTCAGATCCCAATGTATTATTATTCAATAATGATGCTTGTTTTCCAGTTCATGGTTCACTGTGTTATGGATTTATTGGAGTTTTTCATTGGCTTGCAGAGTTTGTCTCCTGTATGCAAACATGGTTTCGAGAATATTCTGATTCACTTGATAACAACTTACCAAAATACCTTAATTCAAGTTTATACAAATGTGACGATTCGCCAAAATACATTGCAAACTATCGAGTGCACGATGGTATTTCAGACTGCTTTTACCTTGACGATGAAATTGAAAATATTAGAATTGAACGTTCATGTCCAACGAATCAAAGTGACATGTACTTTCACTGTTCCGATGAAACTTGTATTTCTAAACAATATGTTAATGATGGATCATGTAATTGTAACTATGGTGAGCTGTTTTGCATTGATGAAGACAAATTAATGTTCGATTTACAATTCAATTCATTATTTCCAGTGATTTGTAATGGTCACACTGATGTCGGAGGCCTTCAATTCGAACTTTTATTGGGTAATGACGAAACAAATTGTGCCTTTTGGCCACAAATTCATGTTTATAATCATTGCAATGGACGTTGGGATGTGGCCGATGGTTCTGATGAATTGAATTGTGAACCATCATCAATCAAATGCGCAGAAGATCATCTTTCATGTGTTTCTCAAGAAACAAATCAAATAATATGTTTACCTAATAATAAAACCAACGATGGAGTTATCGATTGTATCGGTAGTATTGATGAATCTCAGTATTGTTATGAACGCTCACAACGGTATAGATTCTATTGTCCAAATAATTTTATGCGAGAATGTATTCAAATTGACGCATTCTGTGACGGTAGATCGTTTTGTATTCAATCTGACTATGAAGAAGTTTGCAGAATTGGTGATTTGCAAACGAAACGTTTGGCAAGGACGTCTCATTCTTTTGAACAAATAGATTGTCTCGATACTGCAAAATTGATTTGTAAGCAATATACTTATTCAACAGACAAAATACGACAATATTTTACACTTGATCAACAAACGAATGAAGATATATCTGTTACACCTCAAGAGCCCATCTATTTAGATTTAGAACCGAAGTATTTTCAACAACGTTGCCATCGTGGACTTGATCTACAAATTTATTTAGATAAAAGTAAAAATCTGACAATAAATGTCTGCCTTTGTCCGCCAAGCTATTACGGTGATACTTGTCAATATCAAAATCAACGTATTAGTTTAACATTACAATTTCGTGTTTCATCCGATTCTATTCAAATACCATTTACTATCGTCATTTCATTGATGGATAATAGTCAACAACGAACAATTCATTCAACTGAACAATTTACTTATCTATCAAGAAAACATTGTCAAAAGAAATTTCATATTTATTTATTATATTCAACACGACCAAAAGATCAATCAAGAGAATATTTCATTCATATTGATATTTATGAAAAAATGACATTACGATATCGAACAAGTTCCATTAAAGATATTAAATATTCATTTTTACCAGTTCATCGTCTTGTTTATCAATTGGATATACCTCCTAAAGTCGATGATTCCATTGAATCTTGTTCAGATCGACAATGTCAATATGGTAAATGTATTCCATATACAAATGATGACTTAACATTAAAAAATCAAAGTTTTTGCCAATGTGAACGAGGTTGGTCAGGACAATCTTGTTCGATTAAATACGATTGTCAATGTTCAGCAGATGCATTATGTCTTGGTCAATTAGCAAACAATCGATCATTATGTGTTTGTCCATTGAATCGAAAAGGACCGAACTGTTTCATCAAAGATACAATCTGTTCAAATCAAACATGTTCAAATCGTGGTCAATGTATAACACTGGATGAACATGATTTGTCGACAAATAAATCGACATGTGTCTGTGATAAAGTATCAGACGATGAATTTTGTCGATTTAATAGAACACAATTAACTTTATCATTTAATGAAAATCTTTTTGTACCGTCAACAATCTCGATTCATTTTATTGAAGTTCGAACGAATGATCATCCAAATCGTGCAACAATATCGAAACATATCTATTTTGGACAATATTCAACTGTCATATATTGGCCATTACCATTTCATCTTGTTTTTGTTCAATTTGACAATCAAACATACTATTTAGCTCATATACAAAAAATCTATAAACAATCATCAGTGATAGAAAGTTTCGTTCAATCATACAATCAATGTTTACCTATAACAGATTTATTCAATGAAACAATTACGAATAGTCATTTACTAATTCGAATCAAATACTATCATCAACCTTGTCAACGATCTGACTTAGATTTGCAATGTTTTTATGACAATGTACAATTATGTTTATGTCAACAAGTTGATCAGTATCGTGTTGCAAATTGTTTCGGATTTGATCATAAAAAAGAGTCATTATGTTCGGCAATAAATGGTTGTAAAAATGGCGGTACATGTTTTCAAGAAGATAATAATGATTGTTCACGAATTTCATTTTGTCTATGTCCAACGTGTTTCTATGGATCTCAATGTGAAATCAATACAAATGTATATTATCTTTCACTCGATACTATCCTAGGCTTTCGTATTACTCCAAATATTCAATTAACAAAACAATCATCAGCAATTCTAATCAGTTTATATGTGACAATCGTTGTTGTTCTATTTGGGTTACTTAATGCTAGTTTTGTACTGATAACATTTAAAAATGCGAATACACGTAAATCTGGCTGTGGAGTTTATCTTCTATGTTCATCTATTCTTACTTATTTTACTATGTTTTTCTTTTTATTCAAGTTTTTAATTGTTTTACTATCACAAATTGGAACAATAACAGATTATTTATTTTTAAAAATTCAATGTTATGCAATAGATTTTCTTCTTCGATGTAGTTTGACAATTGGACAATGGTTAACAGCATTTGTAGCCATTGAAAGAGTCGTTATAACTCTGAAAGGTATTCATTTTCGGAAAAACCATGCCAAATATTATTCAAAATGGGTTATTGCTTGTTCGATTCTATTCGTACTATTGACAAATATTCATGATTTATTTCATCGAAATTTATTTACTGAAAATGAAAATGAACAGCAACGATATTGGTGTATTGTTGAATATTCATCGAAGTATATTGAAATTTACAATACAATAATAACGACATTTCATTTTATTTCACCATTTATCATCAATTTTACATCGGCTATTATAATTATTGTAGTTAAAACTCGGCAACAAGTTATTTTTCACGAAAAAAACAAAAATCAAACAGTTTATCGAAGAAAGATTCTCATCAAACAAATTCGACAACATCAAAATATTTTAATAGCACCTTGTGTTTTGACTATACTTGATATTCCTCGTTTAATTATATCATTTACATCGAGTTGTATACAATCATCGAATGACTTTTGGTTTTATCTTATTGGAAATTATGCTTCATTGATTCCATTGTTATTAACTTTTACGATATTTGTTTTGCCATCATCAGCATATAAACAAGCTTTTCGACAAGAGATTAGTCGATATCGTAGAATTCTTTTCAATATCTCATAGTTTTATCTCAATAAAATGCTCTTACTGATAAGAAAGAAAAAGCACATATCTATTTGATAATTTTCATTTTTCTTTGTATACAAAACAAAAACTGACGAATTCAAACGTTATTTATGTCACAAAAAGCTACAATTCATCGAATATCTGATCGATCAGAAATCATTTCACTTTTGAAACAAAATTCAGTGGTGTCCGATGTACCCGAATCTATTTTGATTGGATCTCGAGCAGCTCGTGAATTTCTACCTAATATTCGTGATAAAGAAGCATTTCTTGATTTTGATATTATATGTTCTTCAAAACATTTATTGAGATATCTATCAATCGTAGAATATGAAATCGATACCATTGAAATGATTATTCCGAGTTTTAATGAAGAACAATTAGATTATTATGTCACTTTTATGTTACGAAATGGAGAAAAATTCGATTTTGCTGTGCCACGATCAATGACATCATATACTGCATTTTTATTGAAAAATATCAAAACATGGACATATACTAAATTTAGACGCTACGAGCCATACAATTATTTTTATCGATACGCTTCGGCAAAACTTCTTCTCATATTGAAAAAATATCTACTTTATTATCCATATCGATGGCAAAAAACAGCTAATGATTATCGACAATTACTAACCATCACTGGTCCTCTTACACAGAAAGAGAAAGAATTCGGAGATTTATTTATTCAATATAATGAAAAACTACATGGTCCACGTCCTTCCGATGAAGATGAATTTATTATTCAGTCACAAAATGACGAAGAAAAAATAGTGATTATACGAAATGAATTTCTTCAATTTGAAAAAGACGAACAAGTAGCCTGTGTTTATCAAGCAGCGAAACAACTCTCAATTGGTGGAGATATTCTCATTGGTCTTGAACATATCTGTACAAAAAGTCCACCATGGTTAGGTGATTTTGTTATTGAACATTGTATGAATATCAAAAATGAGAAATGCAACAGTATCTCTGAAAAACTATCATCGTCAAACATAGAATGCGAAATTAGTAATTATCGTTTGTTTGACGATTTACCTGATCTTATTCAAGAAAAGATTCTCCTCTATATTACTGATCCGCTGGATTTTTATTCAATGAAACTTGTTTGTAAACGATGGTATACTATCATGCATCAGCCTTCATTTTGGCAGAATTTGTATACAACACGTTACGGTCATGCGCTGCCGAATGGTATTGTCAATTGGAAATTAGCATATTTGATGAAGTTAATCTATAGAGAAGTGACTGATACAAGTAATTTTAATCAATTAGTTTATGCTACTTTTAATCTGGCACAAATCAATGCAAATGACGTCTTACACTTATGGGAAGATTTAACGCATAAGAATCAAGCAGTCGATCCAGATGTTTTGTTACAAATCGATTATATTCTCTCTCATTCTTATTATTATCATCTGGAAGTAGAGAAATATCGCCCGCCTTTCATTTATTCTGCTCAACTGATTCTCGTTGGATTCGAACATCCAAGATCACAAACGAAAATATCGATATATTTAACCGATACGAATGGTATATCGTCTTATGTAACTGATAATCGGATGGACTTGAGTGTTCAATTTGATGAAAATACATCGAATAATCCACATATATATTTTAGTGGTCCTACATTATTTGGTTTCGTACCAGGAGGAGATGGATTTTCCTACATTCGTAAAAACGAAGGATACTTGAAAAATACACCCAGTTCTATTTTTCCAAGATTTCCTGAAGGTCTTCTCAATTGTCTATTTAGCGTCATGGTTCATCCTAATCATCGAGCTCAATTTATTAGCTATCTGGAAAACAGAGAAAGCTTTTGCCTGGATTATTTATCTGACCAATGCAATATAACTCGACACTTATTTTAAATAATTTTAAAAGAAAAAGAAAATCTTCATGAAACTGTTCATCTATTAATGAATAGTATCGGCTAAATGCATTGCCATAGCAACAATAGTTAAAACCGGATTCCAAGATCCACCGGTAGGCCACAGTGCTCCGCCAGTAACGTAGACATTCTCTATACCTCGTAGACGATAATCATATGTTACTGGTGATTCAGTATCATTTCTGTCACCTATCCACATAGTCGAACTATCATGAACAAGACTTTTCTTGCGTATTTGATTTGGTAGAGGTCGTTCTGTTGTCCACGTTTTCTCATTCTCATGCCAATATTGAATTTGATTTGATAGTTTTTCCAATACTTGAAATGTTGCTTGATCCATGACATCCCACAATTGTTTGTCTTGTTCATTTAGACAAAAGCTCAACTGTCCATTAGTTGTAAGACATTGAGAACTATTAGACAACTCAAAATGATTTTGATTGTTTTTGTAGTCTAATTCTCCCAATGTTGAGCAAGATATCACGACAAAATCTTGAGATTTATCAATACATTCACTAGGTATTGAATTGGCTGAATATTTTTTGCAAATATCATTGATTATCTGTTTATTTTCGCACTGTCGAGAATCAATTGCAGATAATTGCAAATGAAATTGCGCTTTATTTTGCATCCCTGTAATGTATACAGCACCTAACTGAATATCGGGATCATTTTCTGTAATTGATAGACTCGTTCTAGGTACTCGAGCTATGATTGAGCTGACAAAATGTGCTGACAATCGTTTTCCTATATTAGCAAGTTGTGGGAACGAATTGAGTACTAATGTAGTCGCGGGTAATGTACTCATTGCTAAAATTAATTTACTATTTTTGAGTGGTAAGGTAATGTTTTGATTCGTTTGAAGAGCTACTGCTTTGCTGCCATCATGTATGATCTTTTCTACAGTACAATCAAAAACAACTGTAACATTAGGCATATCTAATATGGCTTGAGGGGTGGAAAATTTGATAGATCTAAGCAAAAGAAAAAGCCAACAAAAATAGATTATATAAAAACTGAAAATGAACTTACTGTTCGTTACCCATAGCAAGAGGAGCATGAAAAACCTGATTAATTGATTCAATGTCAGCAGTAGCAGTATCTAAACGTTCTTTTAAGCGCGATTGAAATGCACCATAAATACGATGATTATTTTCTGTTGCTCTAATTTCATTAGCTGAGATAACACCAAGAAAGTTTCGTGCTAAGGAAAAATATTGACTTTGTAACGCACTTTTGAGATCATCTGGCCAACCTTCAAGTTCATCTTCAGAAGGTGTTGGACTCCATCCACTCCAATAGGTAGATCTTCCTCCAAATAATGGTATCGGACCATGTACATTATTAATCATTTCATTGTTTTTTGTTTCCTCTGAAATTGTCCATGGTCGAATTTCTACGCTACCTGGAGAAGAGGATGTATCACAATGTTGATGATGATGTGGTAAATATTTCACACCTCTCTCGAGCACAAGAATTCTAGCTTCTGGATGGTGATGTGAGATTTGATGAATAAAAGCCAAAGCACAAAATGAGGAACCAATGATGATATAATCATAATCATTGTTGAGTATGTCAGCAATAGTATTTATCACAGTATAATGGCTGTACAAAAAATCAGGACCAAGGTCACGAAACATTTGATCGAATTCTTCACGAACAAAAAATATAGGAGATACTCTATGTTCGTGATCATTCTCGTCAAGTAATTCAAGCGAAAGTTTCTTTTCTGAAGCAGTCGTTGATAATCGAAGGAATAAATGATCGCCTACTTGAACTTCCGATAATACCTTACTTTTTGAGCCATTTTCTTCTAGACTGTAAATAAGTTTGTTTTTTGTATCAAATATAAGACACATTGACGAAGTCTGATTAATCAAAAACCATACTGAACCATAGTGCTTAACTGTCCAAAGTGTATGTTGTTTCGTTGATTCAGTGAAATTCTGAAGAAATAATCTATTGTCATAAGCTGCTAAGTGACGATCGTTGTAGTTAATACAACGAAGAGATAAACTGGATGGTAGTAAAACTTTCATATGACCGAAAATAAGCAAACGACGATGTAATCTCAGAAAGACTTTATATATACCTCTGTGCTTTTTCTTCAGTGGTATTTTTTCCAGTTGACTTTTTGCTATTCTTTTCTTCCATTCGTCATCATTTACCTTTGAGAATTTCAAGTGTACTCACTAATTCTCTTTGGGTTTTTACCCAAGACAATAAAATCACGTAAATTTATGCTTTTGATATTTTAATTTCAATTAATTGCATGAAATTTATCAGATTCAGATCTAGATTTTAGTTAATTCATTTGTATTGTTGCGTACAGGTGAGTATATTGTTTTAATGCTGGGTTTTTTATGCTTCTCTCAGATTCATCAAGCATATAATCATACATATGTAGTTTATCAACCTATTGTTCTATATTTATTTTTTTTTGCTTTTTTAAGTACTGATATCTACGTAAGAACATATTGTTTTTTATTCTCATAAAAAAACAGACTATAAAATCAAACGATTTTATATAGACAGATTCAATATTCAAATCAAAACAATGAAGATAACTATACAATCGAGTAGTGTGATCGTTTTGTTGTTGTTAATAGCTGCAAGTTGTATCGCACGGAGTATTATTACAAGACATCAAACTGATAATAAATCATGTGAACGGATATTCTCCTTGGTTCGATACGCTGAATATAATATTGAGGGTGCTGTTGCTGACGTAAAATCATTCATTGGTGCTTGTGGTGTTGGTTTTACTTTTATCATCCCTATCAATGCATCAAATTTCAATAGTACTTCTCGTATTTATTCGTTGAATGATACTCTTTTTACAGTATGCGAGTCTTTAAAATTAAAAGAAATTGATTATAAAACAGCTGGTCATATATATTTCACTGACGATACATTTAATGGTACGGCAAGTTTATGTAGTAATGATACAGGCTGTTTTAATTTAACTATTTCTGGTGGTTATGGGCATATTCCCGATGGTTCATGTATTGATTTTGCTGTTGAAGCTACGCTTTGTCGAGAATAACTATCTTTTTTGACGAAAGGAAAATTTTTATTATTATTATATTAAAATAAAATTTCGAGAATCCATCGAATCTTCACATATATGATGTGCGGACGGGATGAAAAATTTATTCTTAATGTCTTTTACTATACTCGATCATGATACTCAGCTGTATATATAGATACGTAAATTATACTCAGTAATTTGAATGTAAATGGGAGCAATAAACAAGATCAGGTATGAATTTTTTTATTTTGTTTGACTTCCTTCATCATTAATAGAGGAAGGTATGCTATTGCAATAACTCATAATTTGTGTAGAAACTTCCGTATTCTTGCTATTGGATTTTTCCATTTGTGCATGTATAAAATGTTAAAATTAAAAAAAGTTCGTCTTATTATATTGCATCCTAGTCTGTACAACAGTCGAAGAAAACTTGTTGATATTTTTGTGCGACTACAATTCTATAATATCATAACATGGCAATACATTGTTTTACTACCCAGTATTCTGAGAACGAGATCAACGATGCAATTCGCTATGTAAGAATTATTTGATTTAACGAGTTGTTTATATTATTGAACTTCTATTTCATTTCAGGGCACATATATACCAGTTCCATCTCGTTGTTGGAACAATTTAAGAATGACTTCGTCAAGTTTACGTGATGTTATCGTGCCTCTAAACGATAGAACTTCATTTCGATGTCGAGGAGTAAATATCTAATATTTTTACATGAGAGAAATAGACAAGTCATTTTTTCATTTTAGATAAAACAATATCAAAGACTACAAAATCTTCTCATGATTGAATATCAAATGTCTTCGGAAGACAATGTCAATTGGGACATGGCTAAGACACGATTTCAGAATTTTTTGCATCGCAAATTTAATATCGATGCAACAAGTATAATAATTCATGGAATTGTTTCGACTTCTGACACTTGGTGCTATATCATAGGGGATACTTTGCCCCTTCAACGAGCGCGTAACAAACACATCAGACAAGCACGTAATAATAAACGCGACAAATTAGCCTCACTGACATTACGCATGCTATCACCCTTTGGAAATATTATCGGTCTTGCAGCTGTACTGATTCGTACTAGATGTTCACGATAAATATTGGATTTATCGAGTGAATATAGGCTACAGCGTGATAAATGAAATGTTTTTTCATTTGATTGAATTTTAATTTTAATCCTGAATTTATTTGTATCATTCAAGAAAGGCTTTTTTGTTATATATATACACTGATTTGAATAAAATATAATTATATGCGACTTTAAACAAGTCAAATGAGCATTGTTTTACTTACATATAACAGATTCAATAAAAAATTGCTTCTCATGTCCACTCTTTTTTAGAGATTTCATCGTAATTACGCGTAATGAAGAAATTGC
>ERZ778024.2423-NODE-2423-length-16500-cov-6.928915_pt1 | contig 16500 bp, 15 predicted proteins | sample MGYA00375754_ERZ778024 | MGnify/ENA primary metagenome ERZ778024 (study PRJEB29350, sample SAMN05389827) | bioreactor metagenome | isolation source: Thiocyanate bioreactor | place: South Africa: University of Cape Town | collected 2014-02-18 ...
ATAATAATAATAATAATAATAATAATAATAATAATAATAATAATAATAATAATAGGATTTCCAAAAGAATTAAGATTTGAAAAAGTTCCAAAAGAAGAGGACAAATCTCCTTCATCACTTGATATTCCAAGTCAATGTAAATTAGTATTATTAACTACAGGTCCTTGGCCAAAGCCACGAGCGTTGAATGTTGCTTCAGAGGATTTACTTTTAATTAATTATGATGCACCCTCAAGTGTTGTTTATGATGAACGTTTCTCAGGTATTAAAGATATTTTCCCTTTTTTTTTCAAATCAACGAAGAAAAAAAAATATTCTAAATACTAAAACTTTATTTTTTAAAAAAACAATCAAAAGGAATTAAAAGAAAGGATTATGGAAAGAGAATTTTGATTATTAACATGATTCTATCCGAAAGATCTCGAAATGATGATGGATATTTAAGTGATTATTTTAGTGGAGTTTCCTTAATCTCATCTCGAGATGGAAGAGGAGAATGTGTTTTTGGTATACTCTTTTTCTTTTCAATTTTGATTTTGATTTTTTTTTTTTTCCTCTCTTTTGTTGTTGTTGTTGTTCTTTTCTGGGGTATTAACAACTTTTATCAATAAATAGGCCTTCATGATCTTCCGCTTTTACAAGCAATTTTCCCATCTTTTGGTCCAAGAGTTTATCATGATTTTAAAAGATCTGGTGTCTCAGTTGAAACAATTGTTGAATCTTTGAGAGTTTATCGTTCAACATCTAATTTCCCTCCAGGAAATTTTTATCTTCCATTGACAAGAATAGAAAATCCAATTCAATACAACAATATAACCCCTTCAAATTTATCTCATGCTATTTCTTCTCCTTCACCGGTGAAAACAAATCCTGTTACAATTGGTTTAAGTCCTTGTTTAACTTATAATAAAGATCGAATTCTTGGAACAGGAGCAAATGGAACAATTGTTTATGAAGGAACTTATCAAGAAGGAAGTGGTGATTTAATTTATACTCAAACTTGTGCTGTAAAAAGAATGTTTAGATCTAGAGATAGTTTTGTTCATTGCAAAGAGGTATTTTTTTATTTTTTTATTTATTTTTTTTTATTTTCTTGGACGAATAAAATAAAATAAAATAAAATCTTCAAAGGTTCAATTACTTGCAAAAACTCGTTCTTTGAATCATATTGTTCGATACCTTGGTGTTGTCCAAGAGTCTCCAGATGCAGATTATTATTTTATTGCCATGGAAAGATGTTGGGCTTCACTTTCTGATATTATTGATGGTTTCCTTCTTTTCTTTTTTTCTTCTTTTTCTCTCTGTTTTCAATATTTTAAATATCAAATTAACAAAAAAAATAAAATATAAAATAAAAATAAAAAATAAAAAAATAAAAAAAGGACTTCCTCGATTTTCTAATCCCCCTCCAGAAGAATTAGAAAAAGATCCAAATCTTCCACTTGTCATTAATAAAGCCTTTAACCCAAGTTATGATAAAATGTGTTGTTATTTATGTAAAAATGCTCATCACTCAAATGAAGGAGCCTTTTTATGTTATCCTGATACTCTTAAGGTATAAAAATTGAATTCATAATAATAATAATAATAATAATAATAATAATTCAAAATAAATTAATAAACAAATAAAATAAAAATAGATTCGATGTAGACATATTTATCATTTAAGTTGTCTTAGAGCGACTTTACGTTGTAATCCAAACTTTAAATGTTTTTGTGAAAGAATGTGGACAAATACTTCAATGGTTCCAACTAGAACTTCACTTGAATCAACTCCAAAATGTGGACATTATTGTAGATTTCAAAAGATAGATACACCAGCTCAATATTATTGTGAAGATTGTTTGGATAAAGTTACTAATGGACCTTTATTACTTTGTGGAGGAACTTGTCTTGAATTTCATAACTCTTATGCAGAATCTCATATTGTTAAATCTTTAGGTGATAAATCATCAAAGAATTGGAGGCCATTAAGAATGATGATTTTAACCCCTTCTACTTTAAATTTAATGAGATCCTTAGTTGAAGGACTTCATGAAATGCATACTTTATGGCCAGAATTAATTATTCATCGAGATATTAAACCTGAAAATATTCTTCTTGATTGTGGTAGTGTTGGAGATTTAGGTCAACTTAAAATTGGAGATCTTGGATTAGCAAGGGATTCTCAACATTCTCAAGTCACTTCAAGACCTGGAGTTGGTACTAGAGGTTATACTCCTCCTGAAGCTTTAATTTCAAAGTCTTCAACCTCAATTGCAAATAATCATCCTAATCAAAATAATAATAATAATCCTAATAACCCCAATAATGCTAATACCAAATATATTGAAGATAAAGGAATATATAAACCAGTTGGAGATATCTTTGCTGCTGGTTGTGTGATGTTTTATATGATGACAATGGGAGAACATCCTTTTGGAAACACAAGAGATGTTTGTGAACAAAATATTAGAAAAGGAGTTGCAGTTAATTTAATGTTATTATTAACAGGACCTTATCCAAATTATGAAGCACATGATTTAATTAGTCATATGATAACAAATGAATATAAACTTCGTCCAAGTGCTCAACAAGTTCTTCATCATCCATTCTTTTGGAGTAGTGCAACTAAAATTAGATTCCTTCGTGAAGTTCATTCTTATGTTAAGAAAGAACAACTTCAAATGACTTTTGAAGATGCAGTTCCTCAAAGAGATTTATTATCATTAAAATTAAAGGAAGAAAAAACAAAATTTGAAGTTTTTGGAAGAAGTTGGAAAGAATCAGTTCATCCTAATTTGTTAAATTGTAAATTTTTTTTTTTTTTTTTTTTTTTTTTTCCTTTTTTTTTTTTTTTTTTCCTTTTTTTTTTTTTTTTTTTTTTTTTTTTTTTTTTCCATTTTATTTATTTATTTACCTTTCTTTTTTGTTCTTTTTCAAATAGCACTCCAAAAATGGGGAAAGAATCAAGTTTATGAAGACACTTTAATTGATCTTTTGCTTGCAATTAAAAATGCTCAAAAATATCTTGCTGAAGATGAAGTTATTAAAAAAGAAATTACAAGAGAGATGGAAAGTTGGGAAGTATTGGAAGGAGTTTGGGTTGGACATTACTTCCAAAAATTATTCCGTAAATTATTACTTGTTGTTTGTCATGTTGTTAAATCAAATTCAAGAGCTTCAGATTGGTTTAGAACTCATCCAGATTTTGTTTCTGTCCAAAGATATTTTGAAAGAGAATGTTTTAATAATCACAATGGTTTTTAACTATAAAAATTTATTTTAAGTAGTAGTAAAAAAAAAATTTTTTTTTCAATTTTTACATTTTTAATTTCGAAATTTTGTTTTCCAATAAAATGATGTATTAAATATGTTATTCATTATCATAATATTTGAATGAATTCGTTTCAAAAGTCAAGAAAGAAAACAATAAAAAGAATCACTACCAAAAATAAATTTATATTGATTTATTTAGTTTACAAGTGATGACCTCCTATTGTTCTTCTTTTTTGCTTTTGCTTCAAGTTCCTCATCTTTAGGCGATGATGGTGTAATTTGAATATCTACTTCTTTTGGTGAACGAGGAGTGTTTAGAACAACTGCAACCGTTTTTCTTCGAGATTTTTTCCTCATTTTTTCTATATCTAATTCTTGATCTTTAGTCTTGAATTTTGAAAGGTTATCCTCATCTCCTTGATCTTTGGATTTTCCTTTACTCTTTTCTCTTTCTTTTTCTTTATCTCTATTTTCAGATGTGATTTTTAAGAGCTCGTCTTGACTAAGTGATGAATGTTTTCTATGTTTTTTTTTCTCTGAGGAAGATGAGTTTGGAGTGATAGGAGAGTTTTGAGAAGAGGTTGAGGATCTTTCTTTTTCTTCAATTTGGAGAGAATCTAATTTTTTTGAGCTTGACTTCTTTTTTAAGTTCACATCGGATGTTGAAATTAGGAGAGAGGGCATTGACGTTGAAAGGGATTGAGAGGACTCTAAACTATTTTTCTTTTTTTTACCACTACTACTACTCTTCTTCTTTTTTTCTTTCTTTTTTTTCTCTTGAGGATAATCTCCAGAAGACTCTGAGAAATCAGATGAAGAAATTTTTGAAAAATCTGAATTATCACTCTGAACACTATTTCTAGTCGAGGTTACTTCTAAGATGGGTTTAATTTTTTTCTCTGAGCCAACAGCTGATTCCGTTAGTTGTTGTTCAATTAATTTCTTTAACATGTCCTCTTTTGAAGATAATGAAGTTCGTTTGCCAGGAGAACGAGGGACTTCTTCATCACTTGGTAAATTATTTTCATCATCCTCTTCTTCCTCTTCCTCTTCTGAATCATCATCAGAGTCACTATCAGAGTCATTTGCTGAATTAGTTGTTGCATCATTAGATATTGGTGCCAAATTTGGATCATCCTCTCCAAAATCAGACTTCTCAGCTCCTACAAAAGTCAATGTGACATGAAAGTTTTCTGCGAAAGTACGATGAGTTTTATCTTTATTTGCTTTATCAAGTTCTGATTTGGTGAGTTGGAGAGCATTTCCCTTAATGAAGAAAGTATTGACCCAAAATTGAAATAAAAGGACATGACGTTCTTTTCCATATTTTTTTTGTGTGACATAGAAAGAAAATTTGATATCTCCAATGAGAGGTGGAAGTTGAGAAAGATCTATAGAAACAGCAGAAGGTCTAGAATTAGAGACTGTTGGGGTTGAAAAACGACGAGGGTTTAAAATTGGAGCAGAGGTATGAACTAAAATATTATCTTGAGTAATACAAAAGAACATTGAAACGGTTGGAGTTGGAAGTTTTGGGAGTGAATTTAAAAAAAGTTGAGTAACAGAACGTGGTACTGGAGTATAGGATAATGCGTGTTTGAGTAGGTAAGAAAAGTATCGAATATATCTAAAAGAGAAAAGGAAGAAGAGGAAAAAAAAAAAAAAGGTATTGATTTTTTTTTGATTTTTTATTATTTTTCTTTTCTGTTTTTGATTAAATTTTTTTTATTTAAAAAAAAAAAAATCAATACCTTAATTGACTTGGAATCGTAACTCCTTTTCCATTTTTTGTTCTTGCATTTCCATAAAATTTAATAGCTGCATCTGCTGAATTAAATTTTCTTTCATAAAGTAAATAACAACAAATTAAAACTCCAGTTCTTCCCTGATTCATTTTATTTTATTTTATTCATTTTTTTTGGGATAAATAAATAAAGAATGAATAAATGACTAAGGAAATAAAAAATGAAAACTTTAAATCAAAGAAAGAAAAAAAGAAAGAATTAAAAACCTTTCCAGCTTTACAATGAATTGCAGCAACATGAGTCTTATCATTAAGCCAAGCATCAACATCTCTACAAAATGGAAGAATTAATGAAAATGGAGGAGCATTATGATCATCAAAAGGATATCTTGCAACAGGTCCATTAAAACGACTTTCTTCATAACTTCTTTCTGAACATAAATTATAAACCTTTTTTTTTGTTTAAATAAAAAAAAAATCAATTTTTGATTTAATTCTATTGATTTTTTGAAAATAAAATCAAATTATAAATACTCACTTTATATTGTCCTGGGTGTCTAGAATCAAGAAACTTTACTACATCTGCCATTGGATTTCTATACAATCCTTCTAATTTTTCAGAAGGGAATCCCATTGCAATTATATTGTCTGTAATATATGTTAAATCTAAATTGAATCCTTCGGCATTATATCGCCTCTTTTGCTTTGAAACAAGGCTCCTTGCAAAGTTTGCCATTATTATATATGATATTATATTATATTGATATTGTTCTTCTTCTTATTCTATCTATCTCTATTTCCCTCTTTCTATTAATTCATCCAATTTATAACTACAACCTTTAGGTGACAGAGTCTTCTAAATTCTAATTTCAAGGTCTAATTCTATTTTTATTTATTTAATAAATTTATTAATAAAATTAATATTTTTTTCTATTTTCCTATTTCAACCATAATTTCATTTGTTAGAGTCATTATATTATTAAAAGGTCTCATTTTAATCAATTTTTAATGTATTTCATGTATTTCTAATTGATATTTCGAAGATTTTGTTTAATGGATATAGTTGGTAGCATGGGATGGATTATTCGACTTATTGTTACAAAATCATTCACTTCACTTCATGAGTTTATATTGATTTCAATGATTTTCTTTCACTTTTCATTCAATTTTAAATACATTTCTTTGATTTCACTTTGATTTTACTTTGATTTTACTTTGATTTTACTTTGATTTTTCAATAATTTTATTCAATTTTTCTTTGATTTTTATTTCAAAGTTTTAAATTTTCGAGTTTCAAAGTTTCTCTCTTATTTTATTCAATCATCTCTCATTTTTCTCTCATTTTTCTCTCATTTTTCTATATTTCATCTATGTTTCATCTATGATTATCAATGATTTATCTCTGTTTTATCAATGATTTATCAATGATTTTCAATGATTTTCTAACATTTTCTCTTACTTTTTTCAGTTTTTTCCTCTCCCCTATTTCTTGTTCAATTTTTTTTTTTTTTTCATTTCCACTTTTCTCACCGAAAATCTTGTCCAAAATCAATAAATCTTACACCAAAATGCAGCTCACCTTCTCCTCTATCCAACTCAGCTATCCAAATCCTTCCTATCCTATCTCCTTTCACCTTCTTTTATGACTTTAAACTCCAGCTCCCTAACAGCAAAAACAACTAACAAAAATAAAAATAATTAAACCTATAAAAGGAAATTAATTTCTTCTCTAATTTCATAATTTCCTTTTATGGGCATGAAAGAAACCCGAAAAGATTCCAGATTCTCATCCACGTGGGTTCTTGATCTGAAAAAAAAAAAAAAAAAAAATGGCCAAAAAAAAAAAAAAGTTTTTGTTTTTGCAAAGTTTTCATTTTTTTTGTTTGTTGATTTTTTTGTTGAAGAAAATAGCAAAGAGAGGAAGGACTTGAGCTTTGTCAAAAACAACCAATTCATTCGCAACATTTCCATCAATATTTCCTGTGATTGGATATGCATCGTTGAACTTTCTCTGATCCACTATAATTTTGGTTTTTTTTGAAAAATAAAATGAATAAATTCAGGGAAAATGAAAAAGTGAAGCAATCAAGAAAAGAAAAAAAAGGAAAGGAAATAATGAAAAAGAAGGAACCTAAAGTATAATGAGATTGATAACCCAATTGACATGGTCTTCGAATAAATCCTTCAGGATTTTCAATTTTAATTGGTCCTTCAATATATGGACTTTCTGTCACTAATTCGAATTTTTTTTATTGATACATCAATAAAAGAAAAGATTGAAGGAAAAAAGGAATGAAAGAAATGAAAGAAAAAAAGAGAGGAAAAGAAAAAATGAAATGAAAGTAAACCAGGATAAACATTTCCAGGAGCAATCATACAAATGATAAAAGGTTTTCCTTCGGGACTATCTTTTGCATATCTTGATGAATAAAATAATGAACTACTAAAATACATTCCTATTGATTTTGATTATTATTATTATTTTTTTTTGATGAAGAAATAGGAAATAAAAAAATAATACCCTGACCATAATATCCAGCATCAGTTGCTCCTGTTGCTGCTAACCCTTTAATTGAAAAATCAAAATCAAAATTAATAAAAAACTCAAAATAATGTTAATAAAAAGAGAAATGAACCAGCTTGACAAATTTCATGTAATGCAGTTCCACTTGTTCCATGAATCATTGGAATTGCATGTAACTATTTATTTATTGAAAATATTTTGGTTGTGAGTTTCAAAATAAAAATTGAAAAGAATTGATACAAATTTGGGGTGATTCCAATCAAAAACTTCAGCCATTTTTGAATAATGATGATAGAATTTGAACTTTTGTAAGGTGTCTTTGGTATCAATTCCATTTTTCCAATCATCTTTATTGAACTTTTCTGGACTTGCTCTTTGTTGATTGAAAAGTGAGGACCGATAATGTTGAAATGAATCAAATAACTTTTCATTAAATAGAACATAAGCTTTGTTGACTCGCTTCATATCTCCTCCAAAAAATGTCATTAATATTTCAAGTTTCTTTAAATATTTATTTCCATTATCAACTACATTTTGCTTAATATTTCGAAGTAAATATCGATTATATTTCGTCTCTATAAATCCTTTTTGTTCCCATTTGGTTTTTCCATTTGGTTTTGTATTCCACCAATCATTATTTACATTTGTTGAATCAGCTCCGAGTAAATTTGAAACTGAAAAAGGTGAAAAACTTGAATTAGGTTGTAATTGAGTTGAAATTGAGGCTCTAATGGTCATTCCTTCTTCTAAATCTTCCATATCATCATCTTGAAGAATAATATATTTCCCATTGTCTTTGAATTCTAAAACAAGTTCATCACTTTGTTGGAGTTTGAGTTTCGATCTAATATCATTTTCTAATTCTTGTAATATTTTTGCAGTTGTTTTTATTCTATAAGTTTTGGTGTTGTACTCAATTTCAAAGGTTAATCCTATGATTTATTATTATGATTTTTTATTTTGTAGGATGATTCTGAATAATATTAATCATAAAGTTGTTAATTTTATAAAAAAATATATATATATATATATACTTTTTGATTCTGCTTCTTTTCTCTTCCTCTAACTTCTTTTCTTCTTCTAATTTCCTTTCTACCTCGTTTGTTTCTACTTTTTTTCTCTTCTCTTCTTCAGCTTTCTTTTTTTCACCTTCTTTTCTCTTCTTTTCTCTTTCTTTCTCTTCCATTTCCCTTTCTATTCCTTTTCTCTTTCCTTCTTCAATTTTCTTCCTTTTTGCTTCTTCTTCCAACTTTCTCTTTTCTTCAATTTTCTTTCTTTGTTCTTCAGACTTTTTCTTTTCTTCAATTTTTTTCTTTTCTTCTAGTAATTTCTTTTCTGTCTCCTTTCTTTCCACTTCTTTTCTCTTTTCTTCTTCCAATTGTTTTCTTTCTTTTTTCAACTTTCTTTCTGCTTCTTTTCTATCTTCTTCTCCTTCTATTAATGTAACAATCTCTGTTTTCCCCTTTTGTTTTGCCCAATCAAGACCAGTTTTTCCATCATCATCCTTTTTATTGATATCTATTTGTCTTCGACTCTCTAACAGATATTTCACTACTTCTGTTTCTCCCTTCCAACAAGCAATATAAAAAGGTGTTGATCCATCTTTTGCTACTTTATTGATATCAACTCTTTTATCATTTAATAATATTTTCACTACTTCTGTTCTTCCATGATAACAAGCGATATAAAAAGGCGTTTCTTCATCATTATTTGCTTGATTGATATCAACTCTTTGATCATTTAATAATAATTTCGCAATATTAATATGTCCTTCTTGACAAGCTATCCAAAAAGGTGTATAACCATATTTCTCTGCTTTATTGGGATCAACCCTTTTATCATTTAATAATAGTTTCATAATATCAATATGCCCTTTTTCACAAGCAATCTGAAAAGGTGTTTGTAAATAATTCGAATGATTTTGCCAATTAGTGTTAATTTTCGAGTTTTGAAGTAATTTTCTAACTTCTTCAACTTTTCCATCAAAACATGCTTTCCAAAGTTTTTCTTCCAACTTTCTTTCGACTTCGATTCTATTTCCTTCTATTTTCTTTCCTTTTGTTTCTTCCAACCGACTTTTTTGTTCTTCTTCTTTTTCTCTTCTCAGATTTGCTCTTATTTCATTTGAATGTTGGCGTGATTCGATTAATTTAACCAAATCTGTATTTCCATCTTCTCTTACCCAATCAAGAGCAGTTTTTTCATTATTGTCTTTTTTATTGAGATCTATTTCCCTTCCACTCTCTAACAGATATTTCACGACTTCTGTTTTTCCATATTGACAAGCACGAGAAAAAGGTGTTTGACTATTCTTATTTATTTTATTGATATCAACTCTATTATCACTTAATAATAATTTCACGATTTCAATATGCCCATTTTCACAAGCAATATGAAAAGGCGTTTGACCATATTTATTTGCTTTATTGATATCAACTCTCGAACCATTTAACAATAATTTCACAATTTCAGTGCGCCCATTAAAACAAGCAATCCAAAAAGGTGTTGCTTCATTATTATTTGCTTTATTGACATCAACTCTTTGGTCATTTAATAATAGTTTCACGATTTCAATATGTCCATATTGACAACCAATCCAAAAAGGTGTTACTCCATCATCATTTGCTTTATTGACGTCCACTCTTTTATCATGTAACAATAATTTCACAATTTCGGTATGTCCTTTTCCGCAAGCAACATAAAAAGGTGTGGTATCAAATTTATCTGCTTTAGTGATATCAACAATTCTTTTATCATTTAATAATAATTTCACAATTTCAATATGTCCTTTGAAACAAGCATCATAAAAAGGCGTCCAATTTAGTCTATTTGGTTTATTAATATCAATTCTTTTATCATTTAATAATAATTTCACTATTTCAATATCTTTCCCTAAACAAGCAATATAAAAAGGTGTTTGATCAAGATTATTTGATGCTTTATTGACATCAACTCTTTTATTATTTAATAATAATTTCACGATTTCAATTTTTCTATTTTCACAAGCAATATAAAAAGGTGTTGCACTCACACTATTTTCTGCTTTATTGATATCAACTCTTTCATCACTTAATAATGACTTTATAATTCCAATATGTCCAGATTGACAAGCAATATAAAAAGGTGTTGTACCATCATCATTTGTTGATTTATTAACATCAACTCTTTTCTCATTTAATAACAATTTCAAAATTTCATTATGTCCATTCTTACAAGCAACAGAAAAAGGTGTTGCTCCATTATCATCCGCTTTATTAACATCAACTCTTTTATCATTTAATAACAATTTCAAAATTTCATTATGTCCTTTTCCACAAGCAATCGAAAAAGGTGTTCCACCTCCATTTTCTGCTTTATTAATATCAATCCTTTGATCATTTAACAATAGTTTCACAATTTCAACATGTCCCTTTAAGCAAGCAATATAAAAAGATGTTTGACCAGTACTGTCTGCTTCATCTACATCAACTCTTTGATCATTTAATAATAATTTAACAATTTCAGTATGTCCTTTTTGGCAAGCAATCCAAATGGGTGTTCTACCAAAATAGCCAGGGTCTTGCCAATTCGTGTTCATTTTTTTATTCTGAAGTAATTTTATAACTTCTTCAACTTTTCCATCTTTACAAGAAACATAAAGCTGTTCTTCCATTCTTTGTTTGTTTTTGATTTATTTGCGTTTGTTCGATTCAAGTCCATTTTCCTCACTTTAAAAAAAAAAAAGGTTCAGCACAAATTCCAAAAGGTGTTTATCATAATTACTTTCATCATCACTAGTTGCAATCCTCCCAGTCGATGATACTCTTTTGGCAAAGAAAAGAGCAGAAATGGTTTGTAGATGGATTGGTTTGTGGATGGATGGAAATTCAAAAACAAAAAACAAAAAACAAAAAAAAAGCAAACAAAAGGAAAAAAAAAAAAATCAAAAAAATGGCGGCCAACAGATTTTTTTGATGGAGTGTTTAGGATCTTGACAAGGAAAGCGAAGAATAGGTCCCATCCTTGAGCGATTGTGGAGAATCTATCAATCCAAGATAAGTATTTTGTCCATAAAACTTACTGAAGGTTTCTTTTGATATTGAATAAAACTTAATCCAGAAGCTTTGACTTTGGATGACTTGATTGAATTTCAAAGACACTATCTCAGCATAAAGTTTAATGTCCTTATATTTGTCATCATCCTTTAATTGATTTGCATCATGTTCTTTAATTACTAGAGACACATTACCATTTCTCCAATTGTTTTGAGTCAGATTTTGGGATTGGAAGTCCACAAAACTCAGGATCCTTCCTGATTGCAATAGCTAGGGTTTCTATTATGAACACGAATAAAATCGGACTAAGACAGTCCCCTTGCCTTACTCCCCTTTCAATGAACTTGTTGATTCAATCGATGAACTTGTGCTTTTGATGAATAGTCTGTTGTTTTTGAAATCTGAACAAAGTAGACGTTTTTATTGTTGAATTTTGGACATCCTTTCCCGTTAACCTCTTCAGCCCGAGCATCTTTCTGTTCAATTTTTCAATAGGCTATTTCTTTAGTCAGATTAGAAATGGATAGTTGATAGTATCGTTTCTACTTTCTCAATCAAGAACTCCAATAGTTCCATCTAGTTCTAGTTCCATCTTCCTTGTGGTCCTTTATAAACAACATCATCATAAAGTTATAGAACTTCAACAAGAAAGAAACTTGCGAAATCTCGACTTCTTTCTCTCAAACTCACTCAAGAAAACAACATAACTTGGTAATTTTTTTCAAAACTAACTTTAAAATATAATTGATAGAAATACTCATCAGAAACAATTTAAAAAAAGTTGTAAAAAAATAAAATAAAATAAAATTTTGAAAGAATAAATGTGTTTATTTGATTCTAAACAATTTCGTTTCGACAAAGATAAGTTGTATTTGGTCAATTGGAATACCTTCTTTTTCTTGTATTTTTGTTTGAACACTTTCAATTGTCTCTAAACCTTCTCCTTCCAAATGTTTTCCACCACAAATCAATTTTTGAGTATCAGATGCAATACCTTCTTTCTCTTGAATTTTAGCTTTAACATCATTAATAGTATCAGAAGCTTCGACTTCTAGAGTGATTGTCTTTCCAGTTAGAGTTTTAACAAAGATTTGCATATTGATTGATTATCGATTATTGATTCAAATTTAAGTTGATTATAAAAACGAGTTCTTTTCCTTACAATTTGTTAATTTGTTTCATCACCTTTCTTCTATGAGTAAATAGGTAATACAAAAGAAACAAAAATTTCGAGTTAGTTCGCAGTCGAACAGAGATATAAATAATTGAAATTATGATATATTCACCTTAAAATCTTAATCTTATTCTTAATTTTATTCAGTAGATAGATGAAACTAACAGAAAGTAGTTGGAGGAATAATAACTATACATTACTATTTTATTCATTTCATTAACTTATTGTACGCATCAAAAATAAATCAGGGACTCATTTGATTGTTTGTTTGTTCTTTTGTTCAGTTTTTTTTTCACCAAGAAGAATCACAAAGCGAAAAGGATGGCTGAAAGGGTATTGATTCCTTCATTTCTTTATACTTTTTCAAATAAATAAGTCAATAAATAAGATATTTATTAAATGATTTCAAAAAATAAGAATAACATTTTATAAAATCTAATATAAAATCAAAAAAATATATAATAGGCGCGACATGGTTATGTGAAAATGAGAGGTACAGTCATTAATTGTTTTTTTACACTTTGACTTTTTCATTTTTTTAATTATTTATGCGTAGAATAAGTTAATGAAATGAATAAATAAAATAGTAATGTATAGCTATTATCCACAAAGAGATGAAGATCTTGAGTTAATAGAAGGTACTGAAGTGGAAATAGTTAGTACAGAAGATCCGAATTGGTATAGAGCAATATCGAATGGAAAGAAAGGTTATGTCCCTGCTAATTACCTTCAAGAAAAGATCGAACCTGTTCAATTTGTAATAATTTTATTCTTTATCACTTAAAAATAATCAAAATGATATATTTACATCTTCATTTCATATACAATTTTTTATTTAAATCAATAAAAAAAACAAAGATACCACATACTTCTTGGAGTGATTGGGTTGGATCCAATGTCTCACAAAAACTTTCTTCACAAGAAAGAATGAGACAAGAAGCAATTTATGAATTAATTAATACTGAACAAATTTATTATACAGATATAGATATGACGATTGAGGTTTTCTTCTTTTTTTAAAAAAAAAACCAAAAACCAGAAATTAAAGATTAAAAAACAATTCTAAAATTTCAAAAAAAAAAAAAATAGGTTTTTCAAAAACCTCTTGAAACTTCAGGATTAATAAATGAACAACAAAACTTGGAAGTTTTTTCAATTATTAATGATATTAGGAATTTAAGTTCAAAATTTTTAATGGAATTAAAAAAAACTCAACATGATAAATTTGTAACTTTCATTGGTGAAACTTTAGTTGATCAGGTCTAATTTTCTTTTTGATAGGAAAAAAAAAAAAAAATTCAACATTATTTTAAACCAATCTCATGAAAAATAGTTAAATTTATTCCATCTTTACTTACCTTATTGTATTAACTTACCAAAAGGAATTTCTTTACTTCGTGAACTTAGAAAGAATTCAAAGATTCAAAAATTATTAGAGGTTGATTTTTCAATTCTTTGTCTAATTTCTTTTTTTTGTTTAATTTCTTTCTTTTTTTTTTTGAAAAGGGATGTAAAGTAAATGAAAGATTTCAAGGAAAGTTAGATTTGGAAGCTTATTTACTTAAACCTATGCAAAGATTGACTAGAATGCCTTTACTTGTAAAAGGAATTTTAAATTCTACTCCAGATACAAATCCAGATTATAAATTCGTCAAAGCTGGTACAAATTATATTTACTTTTCCATTTTTTTAAAAAAAATGAATTATTTAATTTTTTTTTTTCTTTCTTACAAAGCATTGAGAGCTGCAAATGAAGCATTACAACATATAAATTCTGAGTGTGCAAAAAATGATGAAGTTCAAAGGTTAATAAGACTTCGAGAAAAAATTTGTATTGAATTTCCTGAGGTAAATATTGATTTCATAAAAAAACAAGACCAATAAGAATAAAAAAATCAAAATAAATCAATAAATAATAATAGTATCTTAATAAACAATTCTTTGTTCATCATGCAAAAACAATTCTTCGAGAAGGAATTATTACACGAGTAGGAGTTGTTACAAATGATAAAATCAAATTAATTCTATTTAATGATATTCTTTTATTCATGAAAGAGGATCAAAATAAAAATTTAAAGTATGGAGCTAAGGTTCTCTCTTTTTTCTCCAACTTTTTTAAAAAAAATAAAAATCCTAAAAAAATTATTAAAAATTTTATCATAAAAAGATGCATCTTCGATTGGTAGAAATTGATGAAGTCTCAGAAGAACCAGTAATAGATAGTAAAACTCATAGATTTTCTCGTCCAAGTTCTCCAACAAGGAGTTTATCTCTCTTATGGATGAGAAGAGGTTCAACTACTGAAACAAGGGAAGGAGAATGTAATTTTTCTTTCTTTTTCTTTCTTCAAAGCTTTTTTGTTTTTAAAAAAAATTCTTTTTCTTTGTACAGCGGAAACTGAAAATCAAAAAGGAAAGGAAGAGCAACAAAATACAGATAAAAAAGTTAAAGAAAAAGAAAAGGAAAAGGAAAAGAAAGAAAAAAATGAAAGGAAATCAATATCTCTAAAAGCACAAATTGAAATTGAACCAACAATACCAATAATTGAAGTTGAAAACAAAACAAAGGAAAATTTAATATTTCGAGTAAAAGATCGTGCAACGCAGACTTCTATTCAACTTAAAGGAGCTACTCTTGAAGAAAAACAAGCTTGGATAAATTCTATTCAACAAGCTATAATAAAAATTTCAATAGAATTATTTAGGATTGATAAAATTATTGAGCTTGTAGAAGAGAAAGGAGGGACCTTAAATGTACAACACTGTTTTATGCTATGTAAATCTTATTATTTATTTATTTTTTTTTAAAAAAAAAAGTTAATTTAATTAATTTCAACTTTTAGCAAAAAATTATCTCTTTGTTTGTAATGATAGTATCTATTCCACTCTAAAGACTGATGGTAATTTTCTTTTTTCTTTTTTCTTTTTTTTTCTTCTTCAAAAAATTTCTGAAACCTTTTTTGTTTGTTTGTTTTCTCCTCTAGGAAAAATAACAAAACAAAATATCTTTAAGAGAAATGTTGTCCAATTGCAACTCTTTGAACAGCTTTCTTTTGTATTTATACTTTCTGGTTTTTTTTTCTCTCTCTTTTTCCTTTTCCTTCTTTTATTTTGTTTATTGTAAAATAACCAAGAAATATCTTTGACTTTTTTTTTTAAAAAAAAAACTCAGCTGGAATTAGAGCTTATGACCTCTCATGTTTCTTTAAAAAAGAAACTCCAAAAAGTGAATTATTAGCAAAATCAGATAAAATTATTACATTTAAAGTTGGAATATATGAAAGTCACCCAATTATTGTTGGTTTCCAATCAAAAGGGATAATGATTTATGTTTACTCTTTTGAAGATAAAAAATTTTCTCCAAAGGTTTTTTTCTTTCTTTCTTCGATTACAATTCGACTTTTTTCATTCTTTATAATATTCACCTTATCAAATTTACTTAATAGCTAATCAATCTTCCGAAAGGAGCTGATTCAAAATGTAATTGTATCTATATTAATAATCAAATTATTATTATTGGACTTGGTCAACAATTTTATCTTCTTCAAGATTCTGAATTTACTTGTAATCTTTCAACTTTATTATTTTTTTTTTTTTCACTTCAATTAATGATTATTAATTTTTTATTTATTTATTTATTTATTTATTTTTTATTTAATAGTAATTGAACATAATTTGGAAAATACTGGTGAAGCTTTAAGTGTACTTTTAATAGATCAAAAAATTTTCCTTTGTTTTGAAGGTTTTTTTTTTTTTTTTTTTTTTTT
>ERZ778024.2430-NODE-2430-length-16447-cov-55.536603_pt1 | contig 16447 bp, 15 predicted proteins | sample MGYA00375754_ERZ778024 | MGnify/ENA primary metagenome ERZ778024 (study PRJEB29350, sample SAMN05389827) | bioreactor metagenome | isolation source: Thiocyanate bioreactor | place: South Africa: University of Cape Town | collected 2014-02-18 ...
TTCTTCTTCTTTTTTAATATTAAATGAAGGATGAACGAGAAAGAAGAGGAAACACGTATTTGCTTCCTCAGTTGAGAGACTATCTTTCCAGTTAACTGCGTAAATTGAAATCGAGCACGAGACATTTCTTTAGCAAATATCAACCAGATAAACACAACAATATGTTAGCAAAATAAGAGCGGAATTTTTTTTCTCTCTCTCTCGCTTTCTTTCACCTTGTTGTATTATTCATCTACTAATGACCTCTATGTAAAAGATCCCTTATTAGTTCATCAGTTTCCCAAACACCTATGATGGTGACAGATGGATGGATTGGGAAGAAATACATTCATTTTTCTGTTTTACAATGAGCAAGACTCCTGATGATCCCAAGGAATTGTTTAATTATCTTCAAAATCAAATCAATGAATATGATGAGGCTTTAAAAGATGACGAAGAATTCTGTTCGAAAGATATCGATGCTACATTTGAATATTTGAAAAATATCGAAGAAAAATTTCAAAAAAAAATTCACGAATATCGAATCAAACTCGAACAACTTCGAATACAAAATAGACAAGTTTCACAAAGAAATCGAGACGAATTTGTTACACAAAAACAAATGATTAGACAATTCTATGACAATCAAAAATATTCACAAGGTTTGATTCTCAATCCAATTAATCTCAATCTATTCACGTTTTGTCTTTGAGAATAGCCAAAGAAAAACTTCAAGATTACGCGAAAAAATTTCAAAATCGAGTGCAAATCATTCAACAAGTACCTCGATGTTCAATCACAGACAATGCAATCGAAGAATTATTCTCAGAGAAAAAATCTTCACCTGTACTAGCAGCAAATGTCGTTCGTTCGACGCCAGTCAACGAACCAAAACAACCACCACAACAACAAAAAGATGATTCCGATGATGAACAATATCTCACCGAGAAAGAAAAACAAAGACGAAAGAAAAAAATCGAAGACGAACGATTCGATAATGATGATAATTCATTAGAAACCGATAAAATCAAAGATACACAAGAAAAGTAAAAGCAAATGAAAACAAAAGAATATCGTAAAAGAAAAGAATTTTAGATCAGAATTTGGCAGACTTTCGAAAACAATTATCAATGGACCAACGTAGGACAAGATTTTTCATTGACATCGAGATTTTAGTTTTTCTTTTGTTGTTGTTTAGTATAATTTCTAATCATTCTTCTTCTCAACCACCACGACGATACAATATCAGCAGTCGTTTAGCTTCGAAACCAACATCGGTCAATCCTCCATGTTTGCCTCGAAATAGTAACGCCAGTCCATTGACTGTGCTGCCTAAAACCGCTCGTTTGTCTGTCAATCCTACTCTTAGTCTTAATCCTGGTATATCATTTACACAACCATAAGATTTTTCTTTATTTTCGTTTCTTTGTGTTGTTCTCAGTTTGTTTTTATCAACACGAACCCAACAGATATCTTCTGATGACTTGTAATTACAATTACATTGTTCTTTTTCGAAGCTATGGTCATAAATGGTATTTTGGTGCTATCGAACGTCGTTCTCATACACAATCAACATTCGACTGGCATGATGGTTCAATTGTATCCATGGGCTTTCTTAGAAATGATGAAATCTATATATTTACCGAACTTTCGGTAACAATCTATTCAATTTCAAAACGTGCATCCATCGATAATCGAATATTAAAACAAGGTACCAATGAAAATTATGATATTAATCAACATCAACGTGGTATAGGCACTGTATTTGGAGATTCAATGTATCATATGTATTTGAATCGAAGTTCTCATTGGACTATTAGCAAATTTCTCTTGAATCCATATAAATCCGATGGCGATTACGATCTAACACTTTTATATCCTAATGTTCGACAATTTATACATCTATGTATTAACAAACGAACCTGGAATTTTCTTGTGCAAATGGATGATTATACCTATGCAGTTGTTTATTGTTATCCAACAGATTTTCGTTCGACTCAACCGCGCAAAGAAATTGTTTTAGAAAATGCTAGAAAACCTCTGACAATCTATTCAGCTTACAATGAATTTTTAAAATGTGATTTATTTTTTATTAATGATCCATTAGGTGATACTTTACATGTGATTACATTAGATAGTTATTTTTATTCCTATTCAATGAAAGCTCATGCTATATGCTATGCCGAAGAAAACAATGAATTAATGATTCTAACTGATAATTCGATTAGTTCAATTAATTTAAATAAACATAATTTTGCTTTAACTGACAACAGATAATTAAACGAACACTATGTTTTTCTCTCTTGTCTGTGAATTGCGCATGGAAAAATTTAAGTTTACTAATTTTGAAATTGAAAAAAAAATATATATACGCGTTTATTTACTTGCTGTCAGTGATGCACTCAAATGAAATAAAGTTATAAAAAGAAGTTTATTATGTTGATTATCTTTTTTTTTTATTTTAACAATAAAAATTTTTTATGTAGGAGGATCTAAACAAAAGCAAAAGATTGTAGTTGTAGTTCAAATTTAATATTAGAAACAATACTGTTGGAGTGCAGATGTTAGTCGAAAAACGTCAGAAATGCCATGATTAGTGATCTTTTCTTCAAAGTTGAAGTGTTATTTAGTTGAAACTGTTTTGTTTTTATTAAAGTAAATTATTATATTTAACGAGCCACTGAATAGCATTTAGTTAAAAGTGGTTTTTTGTTAAAAAAACATAGAAATAAGTTCGTATGCACCGAGTAACTATTGCAATATAATAGGTTAAGATGACGCTCGTATCTTTAATAGTAACTGTTGCGTCTCCTCGTTGGACGACTAATTCCATTATTATATTGTTCTTTTTTATTTTTTAATTTTCTTTTTCATTTTGTTTTCTAGCGTACAGACTCATGTTACAGCTTAATTTCGAATGCTTCGGAGTAAAATGATTATTGATTTATGGAAGTTTATTTTTGTTTATTATCTCTCATTATTTTCATTTTGTTCTGGTCTATGTCGATTAGAAAATCGCACGATTACATTTAATATTTGCAATACACCGCCTAGTTTTATTCTTCCGGTTTGTACAGGTTATTGTGACAGTCTTACACAATGGGATTTTCGTAAGAATAGATTTTTAACACATACAAAACTTTGTCATGTGACTAAACATGAAACAATACTATTTACCTGTCCAGATTCAACGCATACGTCTATAGAATTATTCATACCGTTAAAATGTTCATGCAGCAGTTTCAAATGTTAATTTCGATAACTTATTTTCTCTGTCTTTTTTTTGTAATCTATTGAAATAAAAACATAATCGATGTTTAAAAGTTTTACTCTTTTTATCCCCATTTTTTGATGGACAAGGACATATTCGTATCTGTTGTTTTTCTCAGAGGAAAAATGTCAAGATATATACGCAAATTACACATTAAAAACAGACAAGATTTCGAAATGTTTAGTTATCGACAACAACCTGAAGAATTCCTTCGTAGATAAAGCGGAAAAGTGAGAGTCGCAATAGTTAAGTGTCAATGTTTATCTTCTGATGAAAATCGATAATTAATTAATTTGACTAGATGTCGTTATTTGTTTAAGAAAAGAAAAGAGTTCCGTCCGTAGGACGCCCGATACTTAACATTTAAAATAAAAGAGAGAAATAAATTAGACTTGCTATTTTTATCTCTTGTTACGCTTGTTTTCATCTGCGAAAGAGAAGACATATTACTCATAGGGCGTGCAAACAGAGTCTAAGATGATTCTTAATCAATTCAACATTTGTTTCCTTTCTGAAAGATTATCTCTCAACAGTCAATACATGTGTACTTAATTTGATAGAAAGAGAAATTTTCCAGTTTTTGCTAATTTTTGTTTTTTCTTGTTTATCGATTGATCTTCCATGTGCAGATGGGTTGTATCTGAGTTGGCAAGGCCACGCCATCAAAAAAATCCTTCGTTTTCCTCTTCTATTCTCTTTCTTTTTTTTTCTTTTCTTTTCTTTTGCTTCTTTTTTTTCCTTCTCTTTCTCTTCGTCGTTCGGTCGTTTTGTTGAAAGAAATAGTGATGCGTGTGCGTGTGTGTTAGTAGTATTTTACTACAGTACACACGACACAATCTGCTCTTTTTTGCATACACATATACGTATATATGTGGTCGTACATGTTTACATGAACTTCTCCTATGATCATACAACGTATATGCAGATTTTGACCGAGTTGGTATCTACTTTTTCGTCATTGAATTTTTGTTTCTTCATTGATAGACGCCCGACAACAGACGATTCTTCTGTCATTATGAGATAAAAATCGTTTATCAAATGAAAATAACAGCAAACCCGAGACGATCATTTGTCTTTTCGACAGATACTTTTCCAAATTCCAGAAGAAAAAATACAGAGAAAATAGGACTGGCTTGTACACATCGATTCTGTTTGTCATCAGTCAGTAGAATTTTTCTTTTCGAGGCAACAGCCGTTTTTAACATAGAAACTCCGAGCTGATACATCTTGATTCTCGTCGATTAATCATCACGTTTTATAATGAGCAATCTAATTGTGCCTCAGACAGAATGAAAATCGAATATTAATTGAATGCATTACAATTTCTGTTTCGTATTCAAGGTAAAAATCGCAAAGAGAGTCGAGAAGAAGAAAAAAAGCGAGAGCAAGAGAAATTTTCTTCAAATAAAAAAAGAACGAGATCGTATATTCGTTAACACTTGAGTACGATAATCAGTCAGCGGCGTTCTTTTTTTCTTCTTTTTACTCTTTAAATGCCAGCAAAAATTAAGTGTACATATTACATAAGGGACTTTATGATTTTTCTTCTAGATTAACTGATTTAACAACAGAAAAAAATCAGCTCATGTCAACTGACGCCGATTCAGGCCGACCATCGTTTCGTTTTCGAGATAAATTCTCTCGGATGAAAGATCGTGTCAAAGAAAAATTACGTGACAAAGCAATTAAACATAATGTAACACATTTTATCCATGAAAATATTACAAATAATTATTCGACGAATTCACCGTATTCTCAAACGACACGGCACGGTTTTCGACAGCAAATGCATCATTTTAAAGATGTTTTGAAAAATAAAACACATTACAATGAATTTAAAGATAAAATCAAAGAAAAAATCAATGATCAACTCGATTTAGACGATAATAAAACCTATCCAAAAGGTTTCTATGATTCACTATTTAGTCCTGAAACTGAGAATGATGTTTATTTACAAACAGCATTGATTTGTCTTTGGGTTATTGCTCTTCTCTGTATTATTCCAACTATAATTGTTATATTTTTACCCGCTCGAAAGAAAACGTCGAATACAACAAGTACAAATATGATCTTCTTTCATATATTCTTCTGTGAACTTTGTTATCTCACATACGTTCTATTAGCAATGATCAATGTTGCAAAAGATTTTCATTTGGGACCAATATTTTGTGATGTAGCAAATTATGGTTTGTTCTTTAGCCATTAAATATCATCGACACAACTTTTATTTCTTTTTTTATTGTTCTAGGCATGTATGTAACAATTCCAATCATGCAATTTGCTCTCCTATTTCTATCACTCGAACGTTTATCTCGACATTTCGATTTGCCTATAACATGTGCAAAAATCTTTACGAAACCATATTTAATTCAAGTTATACTTTGTGCGATATGGGGATTTCTTATTGCTTTATTAGTGACAGTTGTGTTCATTAAAAAACAATTCAGTTTCAATTTTATTAAAGATCAAATATCTCATCTAGCACCGCCGTTAGTCGGAGATGTTGTCGACCGATTGAAACGACATCGGCATCATTGTTCAATTGATGGACGTTTATCGTCAGTATTTAAAACAATAATTATTATTCTATTTATTATTTTAATTGTCAAGCCAATATTAATTTCGATTGGTATGAATGTATTAACACCATTTTGTTGTCGAAAACAACAAAGACAACAACGTGAAAGTTATGGTGAACGTCGTACAACAAAATTAGTAACAATATTTTTATTATTGAATTTCTTTTTTTCGTTTCCTTATTATTTTGCATCGATGTTTAAAAGTCTTTTTACGAATATCGACGCAACAAAAGATACGTTTACAATTGTTTTAAAAATTTGTTTCATTCTACGTATACTTAATATTATATTTGAATGTTTGGCTTTTTATATTTTCGAAAGAAATTCATGGAGTTTATTGAGTAAAGTATTTTATTATGTGACATGCAAGAAATTTCCAATATTTAATGCTCAACGAGATGATGATGCTGTTTATACGAAAGATAAGAAAGTTTTGGATATTATTAAAAAAACTCGACAATCATCCGACCAAGATGACGACGAAGAAGAAGAAGAAGAAAAACCGAAAAAGAAGAGAAAATCAAAGGTAGTAAGTGAAGACGATGATGATGATGGAGCGTTTCGAAAAACATCGAGGAAGAAATCGATTACTCAAACACCAGAAGCAAGTGAAGATGAAGATGCTGAAATATCTGTTATTAAACCACGCAGAAAAACATCAGCCGAAGAAGAAACTACGATTCGAAGAGGCAAGAAGAAACGAGATGATACTGATGACGATAAGCCTGTTCGAAAGAAGAAAACGAAGTCAAAAGTCATGGAAGAAGAGGAAGACGATGATGATGATGATGATGGATCTTTTAGAAAACAACCGGAAGTTGTAGAAGAAGAAGAAGAAGAAGATGAAGAACCAGTGAAGACCAAGAAGAAAAAGGTGATTAAAAAGCAAGAAGAGGAATCTGAAGAAGAAGACGAAGAAGAACCAGTGAAGACTAAGAAGAAAAAGACGGTTAAAAAGCAAGAGGAAGAAGTGAACGAAGATGAATCCGAACCTGAAGAAACCACTACAACAAGGAAACGAAAACCGAAAACTCACAAAGAAGAAGAATTAGAAGTAATTGTCGTACAGAAAAAATCTAAACCAAAACGAACCCAAAGTGATGAAGAAGAAGAAGAAGAAGAACCAAAAGCTCGTTCGAAAATTACTGTCGAAAAAGAATATCCATCGAAATCGAAATCGAAATCTGATAGAAAACATCAATATGAAAGGGAAGAAGAAGAAAAACAACTTATCGAAAAATCGAAATCAAAACCACGTCATTCTTCACCCGACAATCGTCATCCTAATGGTAAAATGACATCGAAACCACAACGTTTTCGAACTCCATCCAACAGTGAAAGCGATGGCGAAACAAATTCTCAAACTAGTCAAACATCTCATAAAAAATCGAAACCTATCGCTAACAAAACCAATCAATCAAAATCTCGAGTTAAAACATCGACATCAAAGAAGCCGAAAAAAGATCGTCGAATCGAAATCCTTGAAATGTCACATGAAGTTTAATCATTTTGAGATGGTCAATCTCTCGTGCACATCTGTGATGAGCGTTACAGTTCTTGTTAATCATGCATCTGTTTTTTGATTATTATTATTATTATTGTTGTTGTTGTTGTTTTTTCTACTGAGCTAGCCTCCTGTCCTTTTTTTATTTTGTACATCATTCATTTTTCTTTTCAATAATATTAACGAATCATTTTTATATCACATATACATACGCATATCAACACGAATTCTTGGTTAACTTTTTTCATGCTTGTTTTGTTTTTTGTTTATTATTGTTCCTATTCGCGCACACAAAACACGAAGAACAAGGAGAAAATGAAATGAAAAGACAAACCACAAACACACACACACACACGCCTGTTTGAGTTAATGCATTCGCACAAAACAACTGAAACAAAAAGAAAAAGAAGAAGAAGAAGCAGCAAAAACAAACAGGAAAAGAAAATGTAAAGTTAGCTTATATCTTGATTTTTGATGAATGAAATAAATTAACAATTGAAAGAAAGATATCTATCAATGAATTGGCTTTTGGAATGTCGATATTTCTGTTGAAAGCGCCGTATAATTTCTCATCTTGGACGGAGAATCCGACCTACACAACTACTGTTCTATACAAATAATGTTGTCGTTAGGAAAAGAAGAAAACCAATAACAAGAAGAGAGAGAGAGAGAGAACAAACTGTAACATAGAAACTAAAATATTGTCCTTTGCTTCTTTTTTCGCGTTTATCTTTGTTGAAGATGAATGTTTCGATGCATAAACGTTTGATTATCAAGTTCTGAAACAGCACGTGATGCATCACTTTTCGTTTCACAAGCGACAACACCGAAACCGGTCGGTTTACCATTAACATCACAACGTATTTTCAATGTTTCCGGTATAGGTGAATATGCACGAAGAAATTCGAGTATTTCTTCTCGTGTTGCTCGATAGGGAACATTCGATAGAAATAGAATTCGTCCGATATATTCATTTAATTCACTTGGCAACGGCGGTAGATTCGTTGGCGATGATGACGAACGTTCATTTGTTTGTTCATTTTTCGACATACGAGGTGCATTTCGATTTTGATGGTGATTATTATTATTATTATTATTACTACCATCCCATCTCGGGCGCTTCTCATTTCGTCGATCGTTATTATCTCGATCGTAGAAATTCGAATAGCGTTTATTATTATTATGTTGTTGTTGAAAATGTTGATTAAGAGTTGCTGGCGAGGCTAGATCATTGGCTGTTAACATGGGTGTGATCGATGTTGATTGATAATCGCTTAGAGATAACGGACGAAGATCTAATGTTCGTCCGTAGAAAATCTGTCGGTTTTTTGTGTCATAAGCTAATTGACATGATTTCGTGTCGGCAAATTTGACAACCGCTTCTCCGGCGCCACGATTTAACCGATCGAGTAGAATTTTACAATTATCAATTTGAATCGAACCACTCGAGAAAAAATCATAGATTTGCTGTTCAGTTGTTGAATAGGGAATATTTCGAAGACGTAAACAAACAGTTGGCTGATCTTGATTGAAATTATTCGTTGATGCCGAATAGGAATGAGTATTCAATGGTGAATTCGAATGTCGATGATAGGACGATGATGATGGATTAGGTAATAAATGCGGAGAATTATCCGGTCGATTGTTGGATGGCAATGGTTCGTGATGTTGAAGGAGAGGCGGACGACGAGCTGGCCGATCTGTGCCACGTTTTAGCGAATTGATTTCATTTTCCATATCACTTTTGGTCATACGATACATTTCGATTGCTGTCGAACCATTTTGTTCGCCATTGTAGAAAAATGCCTTTTCCGCATCGATTTCCGTTTCAAATTCGACAAAGATCGGCCCATTGTACGTATCAGTTTCAATGAAAATGCCTCCGGGCCGATTCGTAACATTGCAACCATTGAAAAATCGTTTGACATCCTTACGTTCGAATGATTTCGGTAGGCCCGTCACTCGAACACAATTCTTAATTGTCGAAGTCGAATTTTTCTTTGCATGTGCAGGTAAAAACGAGTCGACCACTGATGCAAATGTATATTCATCGATTTTTTTAATATCTAACATTGAATTAAAACATTGAATACGACCGTCTTGCGAGAGTAGATCGGCAACATCTTGATTCGTATGCAAACGAAGAACGATTTCACCTGTTCGTTGACCATTCTGATCGTTGATAATCTTAATATCGGATAGATTGAGTTTGTATTTGGAAAAGAGGAGTTTTATGTTGTAATAGGAATAGGCAATGGGAATATTTCGAACGCGGATGTACGGCTCATCAGCTGTGATCACGTTGGCATCGGGATTTAGATTGAGAAAAGGATTGTTTGCTTGAGGAAAGGCAAGGTTAGCCGATGGACGAGCTGGAAATGCATTTGGGAACTGCAAAAAAACAAAACTCGAAAGATTTTATTTTAAAGAAAAAAGTCGAGTAATTACTTGTTGATTCATCCAACCATTATTTGGTTGAGTAAATTGATTCATTGGATTAGTTAACGTGGGTAATTGAAAAGGAAATTGTTGTTTTTCAGCTATAGTCGATAGTAATTGCTGAACTGCCAATGGATTAACTCCATTTTGTATGGCAGATAATAACAAACTGTTCATCGGATCAAGTACAGGTGCTGTTTGTTGTTGTTGTTGCATTTGTAATTGCTGTTGTTGAGCAGCTTTAGCTTGAAATTCAGCAAGAATCGTTGATACTGTATTCGGTATTGGCATTTTCGATGTATTATTATCTTCTTGTTGTTGTTGTTGCTGTTGTTCACCAACAGCAATCGTTGGCAAATGTTTCGTTGGCGGATTAGCACGTGCTTGTGCAATAACACTTTGCATTTCTGCTCGACTACTAAGAAATAATTTAATTTGATTACCATAGATATTACCCGATTTCATCATGGCTTGTCGAGCATCATCGTCCGAATTGAAATTTATAAATGCGTCACCTTTCTCTCCGCCGACTAAAAGCAAAATAACATAAATGTGCCTGATTTCTGTTGAGATTCGATCTTCGGATCACATACCGACATGTACGCCACCATCGGGAATATTTAATCCAGCAAAAAAACGTCTCTAGAAATGTCTATAGGTTGCACAAATCTCGATCGAAATTATAAAACTTACAATATCAATTGCTCGTGCCTCATTCGGTAGATTTTGTAAACGAATAATAATATTTGATGATGAGGAAGAGGAGGAGGAGGATGAACTCGTAGACATCGTGTTTTCTCTTAGCAATATTTAGTCTAATAGCACCATGAAAAATGAATACTTAGAAAAGAAAACATAATTTCACTGTTCTGAAAAAGAAAAATTGATGTTTCAGAATTTATTCTCAAAGAATTTCCATGATTGTAAACAAAGATCTTTAGAATTATGTCGAGGTTGACACATATGAAAGATATCATCGAGTTTTAATTCAAGAAAATATGAAAATGGATTCGATTGTTCTAGACAAACTGTAATTAACTGATTTTCTCTGAGAAGAAGTTCTTCATCGAAACGAAGTCGTGAACTATTCAAACTTGTATCTGAGATAAAACGATGTGTATCAAAATCTTTTGTATGTAGATGAAAATTTAATTTTAAAAGCTCATAACCGATTCCGACGCCTAAATATTTCACATAACTTTCTTTTAAACACCAAAGACGATGAAAATTCATTGGATTTTCATGAATAAAATCGAGTTCTTGTCGAGTAAATTTTTTCCTCAAAACATCTTTTCGAATTTCTTTTTTATCATAAACAATCGTATCACAACCGATTTGTCCGTTCACTGTTCCTGCTATACATACTAAATGATGATGATGTGAGAGATTAAAATCAAATGAATATTTCCTATTGACAAAAGGACGATTGTTTTGTGTTCGTTGTATTTCAATATCTGACGTTGAATGAGGAAAATGTTTTCGTAACAAATAACGTATTAATAATTGCCCAATAAGTGTGAATTTAGCGTCACGTTTATAAGCATATCCGTTGATCCGTTGGATTTCATCAATAGGCAGACACTGATTTGCATAGATCCATTGTGCACATGTCGGCTTCCACTGATGACAATTGAAATAGAAACGATACATTTTGCAAAAGAGAAAAAAAAATGCACACATATCTAAAACAAATTTTATTAAGGTCAGAAAACGAGAAGAACGAGCCAATCAAATATAATTTGATTTAAGTTACTAATGCATTTTCAAATGCAATTCGCGCTATTTAATGATGAATTTGAAATCGATTGATCTCGTTTCCGTAGATCGATAGGCATTTGTATTTGTAATTAAATTATCTCGAAACGATTGTTATCGATCTCTTATGCAAAACAAAAAAAAAAGAAAAAGAGCTCCGGCATAATCAAGCGTTTTTTTTTTTCGATGTCATTAGAGAAATTTAATTTTGATCTCATGTCATAATGATTTAATGTCATCGATTGATGTCTGAAACAAAAAAAATGAAAGAAAAGAACAAACTTCGACGCGATCTTTCCCCTTGTGTCTTCTTCTTTTTTTTTCGTCTAAAAAAGAAAATATTGTCTCCAAGATAATCAATCAGTAAAGTGCAGCGGATTGCGTGCAGAACGCGATCGTAATCGGAGAATTTCTCTCCTCGCTTTTTTCATGCTCATCTTCGTTGATGATGTATTAGTTTTGACGAAAGAGAACGTAAATTGCAATCCCCTAGCTACACACTATTCCGACAGTCAGAAAACGAAGAAGAAGAAGAAGAAGCGAGTTCTAATCGAGCGGAATAAAAACATGTAACAATCATATTTTCTTTACACATTTGTCAATCGACTTAAGAGAACGCACATCAATATGAAACAGTTTCGTCTTTTATTTCTATTCTGTCAAATTAAATGTGTACAAATGATTTTAAATGTGCCTGTTGGTAAGAGAAAAGTTCACACACGAGAGAGAGAGGATAAGTACAAATTTGAATGCATTTAGGCCTGATTTTTCATGATCAAGAACGAGATTTCTATACAACCTTGAATCCTATTGCTCGTCAGTATGTTTTCAATAAACTTGAACGACGTTTTCAATATACTATCACTGAATTAATCGATCAAGACAAAACCAACTACGATGATATTGATATTTGGTCGAAACTTTGTTCTCAATTATCAAATGGTATTATGTCAATCATTGGTCATATCGATTATCATAATTATCATTGGTTATCAGGTTTTTGTTCGACATATCAAGTACCATTTCTCGGACTTAATCTTCATCAAACACTCGAACATAATTATTATCTTTCACTAATGCCTGACATACTTCCAGCTTTAGTTGCGTTCATACGTCGGTATCAATTGAATCACCTTGTTTATCTTTATGATGATCTTCATGGTGCCCAACGTTTGAAACAATTGATGCATATGCAAACAACAAATCAAATCGAAAATTTAAATCTTATCAGTCGATATCTTGGCAATCCTGAAGAAGCTTATGAACTCTTGCAAAATATCGATTCAATTACATCGTCAACATATCATACGATAAAAACATCGATTGGTACAGATTATCGACACTACGGTCGGTACATTGTCTTAGACTTTCACTCCTTCGAGACCTATCGAATTGTTATGGATAAAATAAAACATCGGGGCATGACAACCGCCGGATATCATTATATTCTTTTGACATTGAACGCAAAACAGTTAGATATGACTTATTTTCGATACGGTGGTGTCAATGTGACATTCTTTGCGTTGCCAAAAAGTGAACAGGTCGACTCGAACCAAGAATTCTTTCAAACAATCGGAAATAATCCATCCGTTGAATCATTAGTATTAGCTGATGCATGGGAAACATTACTACGAACAATTAATCAAATGTTAAGTTCAAATAGTGAGATACGAGAGAATTTAAAAGTTTTTCGACAAGGAAAATTCTACAATGGTCTTACGCCAGGTATTAATTGTCGAAATAATCAGATTGAAGCATGGTCAAATGGAAAGATCTATTTGGAGAATTTGTTGAGAACAACATTTCAAGGTCTCACAGGACATGTTCAATTTTCAAATGAAACCGGTCAACGAGTAAATTATACATTCGATGTCTATCGAGTAACGAGAAATGAAATGCCAAAACGAATTGGATATTTCAAAAGTCCATCGACTTTAGAGGTAAATTTGACTCGAACGTTTTTGTTTGTTTGTTTTTTGAAATGAAATTTTTTTTAGATTGCCGATATTTCTGCAGATCAACTTCGAACATTGTACGATAATTATACTCGTTTAATTGTTACGATCTTTGACGAGCCATTTATGATGTTAAAAAAGAATCGAAATGATTCGTTAACTGAACAATCGATTACAGCTGGCACGATTCTCGAGCCAGACATGGTCGAAGGTTATTGTGCTGATTTAGCTTATGATATTTTTCATAGGAAACTATATTTACCATATAAATTTATGATTGAAAAAAAATATGGCAATGAAAATGAAAATGGTTATTGGGATGGAATGGTTGGCGCTCTTGTTCGACATGAAGCACATCTATCGATTGCTTCGTTGACGATCAATGGTGCTCGAGAGAAAGCGGTCGATTTTTCGAAACCATTCATTAATCTAGGTATATCCATCATGATACGTAAACCTGAAAAGCAAAAGCCAGGTGTATTTTCGTTCATGGCGCCATTATCAACAGAAATCTGGATTTGTGTGATTATTTCGTATTTATGCGTTAGTGCAATTTTGTATTTTGTTAGTCGTTCGTCATCGTATGAATGGTATTTCGAAAATGAGAACGATATTGTTCCGAAGAATAAGTTCTCCATACATAATTCATTATTTTTCTCGTTTGCAGCATTTATGCATCAGGGTGTCGATCTATTGCCTCGATCTATGCCAGGTAAATCACAACGAACATCGTCGATTCATTCATTCATTTATTTATTTTGATGACTTCGTTTAGGTCGAATTGCAACAAGTGCTTGGTGGTTTTTTAGTTTGATTCTTGTGTCATCTTACACGGCCAATCTTGCTGCGTTTTTAACTGTCGAAAAACTAGTAACACCAATTGAAACTGTCGAAGATTTAGCTAATCAAACTGAAATTAAATATGGTGTTGTTGGTGGTGGTTCGACGGAGAACTTTTTCAAGAAATCAACATTAACAACATTTCAAAAAATGTGGAAATTTATGCAAGCACATCAAAGTGAAGTGTTCGTTTCGAATAATAGTAAAGGTTTCGAGAAAGTTCGTCAATCCAAAGGTAAATATGCGTTTCTTCTCGAATCAACATTGAACGAATATGTTAACGAACGTTTTCCTTGCGATACGATGCGTGTGGGAGAGAATATCGATGCAAAAGGTTACGGTATTGGCACACCACTCGGTTCCGATCTACGAGAAGCAGTCAATATCGCCGTTTTAGAATTAATCGAAGACGGTTTTCTCGAACGATTGAAACACAAATGGTATTACGAACGTAGTGAATGTACAAACATTGCAACGAAAGATGCAAAACAAAGTGCAGCTTTGAATCTAGCAAATGTGGCTGGCATGTTCTATGTGCTCATTGTTGGCTTGGGTTTAGCCATGGTCATTGCATTTTTTGAATTTTTATTAAAAGCAAAAATTGATTCGAAACGATTGAATTTAAATATACGTGATATCATGAGAAAAAATTTACGAATATCAATTACAGGTATTGATTATGATGAAAAACAACAACCGAATGAAGATTATTGGCCTTTGCAACAACAACAGCAACAACTGCAGAATGAAAATGATGAACAAAAAAGTCAATTATCGATCAAAAATGGAAATACGAATGGATATCATGAACAAAAGAACGACTTATTCTATCGAGGTCATACTCGTGATCATATTTCTTATTTGTAATCATTCTTTTATGTCGAGTTTATTATAAATGTCTTCGTATGAAATTCAATAAATTCACAAACTATTTATTTGAGTTTATTAATTTGGTTGATCGAATGACTGACGATTGACAATATGTAATTGAAATTGTGTTGATGTACTCATATAGAGTAATGGAATCCATATGACAGATGTTTTGGCAAAACAAGCACAGAAAAATGTGACTAATGGTGGAATAGCATAATCTTTGCCTCGAAATGCCGATGCAAATAAAGTGATAGCATACGGTGTCCAAGTAAAAACGAAACCACCAGTTGTAATGAGAATACCTAAAATAGGAGATAAAGAGTAAATTGTGTCTATCGAAAGAGTAAATTTTTGTACTCTGAAGTATTCGTCGTTCCATTTCGATACGTCTTCGATTCATAACTACTTGCATTCCATTTTCTACTTTTTGACGCATACGTTTTAATCCAGACCAAGTAATCGTATTCGTTGTGACGAGAATCAACAATGGAATTAAATAAACAGCAATAAATAAAAAAAATAGAAAGCCAATGTATGATGGACGACGATCATACCAATTGATACAACATGACGTGCGTACTCCCTGGAGAAGGAAAAACGAAATATTAGATAATAATTGTATTTTTTTTCATCTTAATAACCTCCATTGTGTATTCATTCCATCCGAATATAGGCAATAGAGTCCAAATCATAGCGAGACCGATAGCAATCAATGAAATAATCACACATTTTTGTACCTGATGAAATGTAAATTAAAATTTAGAATTTTATATTTTATTCAATTTGTTACCGTGACATTTTTAGCTTGAATTGGTCGAATGATAATATAACATCGACTTAAACTAACTCCACATAATAAATATGAACTTGAACATCCGTAGAGAAATGCAATGATTGCACTTAATTCACAACCGGAACGTTGATATAGCCAACGACAATAGATCGATGACGTGCCAGTTAATGGTAAAATCGTACATGATGCAAATAAACCGATCGCAGCCATGAACATAACAGATATATTCGGAGGAGATCGAAGAGGTTTGTATCGAACAAAACTATAGAATAACACACCGTTGCAAACAATGCCAATAATGGCTCCAATACATAGAAAAATGCCCAAGATTCGAATAACATCGCAATTGACTGGTGTGGGACGACTCCAAAACAAGGGATCGTCACGAGAGAGTTCTTCATCGATAATCAACGAATAATTGTACGACATAGCGTGATGACTTCTCTGTAATTTTGAAAT
>ERZ778024.2434-NODE-2434-length-16428-cov-5.942711_pt1 | contig 16428 bp, 22 predicted proteins | sample MGYA00375754_ERZ778024 | MGnify/ENA primary metagenome ERZ778024 (study PRJEB29350, sample SAMN05389827) | bioreactor metagenome | isolation source: Thiocyanate bioreactor | place: South Africa: University of Cape Town | collected 2014-02-18 ...
TATTTAGTTCAAATTCAATTGAAGTAAATTTATTTCTATTTATTTCTTTCTTAATCCATCATTTAAATATCCTTTTTTTTTTTTTTTTTTTTTTTTGAAAATCAAAAAGTCCTTCCAGTCAAATCTTGATTTAAATGAAATAATTTATGAGAAGTTTGAAGATAAAGAATTTCATCAAATATTTTTGAGATTTTATGATCCATCAGGAAATTCAATCACAATTAGGTTTGTGAAATTCATGATAACTTTCTAATTAATTAATTAATTAATTAATTAATTATTAATAGCAATGTTCAAAGTCCTTTTTCATCCAATGTCTTACCAGATCAAACAAAAGATCAAGTTCAAATAGGTTAGATCTAATTTAATTTGAAACAAACAAACAAACGAAAAAATAAAATAAAATAATATTTTTTTCCAAAATACTCAAAATTAAATTAGAAGATAAATGGCATGATTCCCAAACTGAAAACATAAAAAAAGAAAAAGTTGAATCTCCTCGTAAATCTACTAAGAAAATTAAAATTGGAGTTGTAACAAGTGGAGGTGACTCTCAAGGAATGAATGCAGCATTTAGAGCTATTATAAGAACAGGAATATATAAAGGTTGTCAAGTTTTTGCTATTCATGAAGGATATAAAGGATTAGTTGAAGGAGGGGATTATATTAAAGAATGTCAATGGAGAGATGGTTCTGGAATTATTTCAAAAGTAATTTATTAATCATATTTTATTTATTTATTTCTCTTTTTTTTTTTTAAAAAAAAAAATTTGTTATTCCTATCCAAAAGGGTGGAACTATTATTGGAACTGCTCGCTGTAAAGAAATGAGGACTAGGGAAGGGAGATTAAAGGTTATTTTGATTTCAAAAAGTGATTTTTTTTCTAAATTCTGATTCATTTTTTTTTTTTAAAAAAAAAGGCTGCTTATAATCTTGTAACTCTTGGAATTAGTAATCTTGTTGTTATGGGAGGAGATGGTAGTTTGACTGGTGCAAATCTATTTCGTGAGGAATGGAAAGGATTAGTTGATGAATTAGCTCAAAAAGGTTTTCAACTTTTTTCATCAATTTTTTTTCTTGCTGTACCTCAAACAAAATTTGGTTTTTTTTTAGGACAAATTTCCAATGAATTGGCAGCAGAACATCCTGAATTAAAAATTGTTGGAATGGTTGGTTCAATTGATAATGATATGTGGGGAACAGATTTAACAATTGGAGCAAATTCAGCCCTTCATCGTATAGTTGAAGCAATTGATTCTTTATCTTCAACTGCAGAATCTCATCAAAGATGTTTTGTAATTGAGGTTATGGTAAGTTTTGAAATATTGTATTTATGAATTTTATTGATAAATTCAGTAATTAATCAATTAATTAATTAATAAAAGGGAAGAAATTGTGGATGGTTAGCATTGATGGCTGGTTTAGCAACAGAAGCTGATTGGGTTTTTATTCCTGAATCACCTTTTGATACAGAAGAAGAATCTTGGGAAACTATCCTTTGTAGAAATCTAACAATTGTAATTTTTTACATTTCAGAAAAAAAAAAAAAAAAAACTTTGTTTGACCAAAAAACAATTAAAATCAAAATTAAAAAAGCAAAAAGTAATGGGGAAAAGAAGTTTAATGATTTTAATTGCTGAAGGAGCTATCGATTCGAAAGGAAATTCAATTAAATCTGAAACTGTTCGTCAAGTACTTGCTGATAAATTGAATCTTGAATCTCGAGTAACAGTACTTGGTCATGTTCAAAGAGGAGGAACAGCTTCATCTTTTGATAGATATTTGGTTTTTTTTTTTTTTTTACAATTCGAATGACTTTAATGAATAACTATATTTTATTAGGGAACAACCCAAGGAGCAGAAGCAGTAAGTGCTCTCCTCGAATTAACTCCTGGAACTCCTTCTGTTTTAATTGGAATCAATGAAAATAATATTACAAGATTTAATTTAATGGAATGCGTTCGAAATGTACTTATTTCTTTTTCTCTTTTTTTTATTCTGGCATTTTTTAAAATAAATAAATAACAGACATTAGCCGTTGGAAAAGCAATTGAAAATCGAGATTTTAATGAAGCAATGAGACTTCGTGGTCCTGATTATAAAGAAGGTATTTTATTATTTTATTTATATATATTTAAATTACATTTAGATATTTATAATTTAACTTTTTTTTAAAAAAAGCATATCAAACATTTTTAACAAGTTGCACAAGATTTTCGTTGAATGAACCTGAAAGAAAACCTTCCCAGGTTTCCCTCCGAATTGCAATCGTTCACACTGGTGCACCAGCAGCAGGAATGAATATCGCCACTAAGGTAACTTTTTAGATTTTCTTTTTCTTTTTTATATTATTTTATTTTATTTTATTTTTTAAGTTGTAGCTTCTTGGTTCTTAATTTCTTTAAATAATCCATTCATTGCTCATTATTATTTTCATAGGTTGCAGTTAGAATAGGACTTGATGGAGGTCATGTTATGCTTGGAGTTTATGGAGGTTTCGAAGGATTAATTTTTGGAGATGTTAAAGAAATGGATTGGCAATCTGTCTCTCATTGGGCAAATACAGGAGGTTCCTTCTTGAGTATTTTTTTTTTTTTACTTAAAAATTTTTATTTTTATTTTTTATGTAATTTTTAAAATTTTTTTATTTATTATTTAATTTTTCTTAGTTTATTATCTTTTCAAAAATAAAAAAATAACTGGAATTGTTTTACAAAAAAAAAAGGAACCAATCGCTCTTTACCTTCTCAAGATTTTGGATTAACAGCTTTCAATCTCCAAAAATTTAATGTTCACGCTCTATTAGTAATTGGAGGATTCGAGGCTTATACATCTATTTCTCAACTACTTCAAGCAAGAGATAGATATCCTCAATTTTGTATCCCAATTGTTCACATTCCAGCAACAATCTCAAATAATGTCCCAGGAACTGAATACTCTCTTGGTTCAGATACAGCTTTAAATACAATTATACAATCATGTGATTTGTTGAAAATGTCTGCAACTTCATCATCTAAGAGAGCATTTGTAGTTGAAGTCATGGGAGGAAAATGTGGATATTTAGCAACACTTGCTGGTTTAGGTGCAGGAGCTTCAAAAGTTTATATTCCTGAGAAAGGAATTACACTTGATGATTTAAAAGATGATATTAAGGTTTTTTTTTCTTTTCCTTTCTTTTTTTTTTCTTTTTCTTTTTGAACTTTTTTTTTTTTAAAAAAAACATTTTAAATTTAAATCATTTATTTTTGGGATATATAGGGTTTAGCTAAAAAATTTTCCAGAGATAAAAATGAAGGAAGAATTATTCTTAGAAATGAGGAAGCAAGTAAGACATATACTACTGAGTTTATTTCAGCTTTATTAAATGAGGAAGGAACAAAAATGGGACTTTTTGATTGTAGATCTGCAAATTTAGGTGTAAGGAATTCTTTTCAATTATCAATAATCTATAATTCATAATTCATAATAATACAAAATAGCACTTACAACAAGGTGGAGCTCCATCTCCTCTTGATAGAATTAGAGCAGCTCGTTATGCAGTGAAATCAATGAATTTCTTACTTACTACAGGTCAATCTTCTTATTTATTTATTTATTATTATTATTATTATTATTATTATTATTTTCTTGCTGTTGTTTGGATCACAAAAAATTAAAATAATTTCAATTATTTTTTTTTATCAACATAGCCCTTAAATCACAAGCTAGATCAAAATCTTCTTTAGCTCAAAAAAATGATCAACTAACAATTTATTGTAATACTCCTGAATCTGCGTGTGTTATTGGAACCAATGGTTCTTTTCTTTTCTTTTCTTTTTCTTTTCTTTTTTTCTTGTATTGATGTTTTTTTTTTTTTTTTAGGACGACAAATTGTATTGACACCAGTCGCAAGTTTAAGCTCCCAAACAAATTTTGAAAAAAGGAGACCAAAAAATCAATGGTGGTTATCATTAGTACCATTATCTGAACTTCTCTCTCAACAAGTATCAGACGAAGAAGAAAAAAAGTTATAAAATAAATAAAAATATATAAAAAAGTTCTTATTTAAAATTCAAATAACGATCCGAAAGAAGAACCATCATTGTAAAAATAGAAGCAGCATCAGAATCTTCAATATAGAATTAATATTTAGAGAAAGAAAATAAAATAAAAAAAAACTGTAAATTGAAATTGAAATATTACCAGCTAATCCAAGTTGTATTCTCAATTGTTGCCTTGTTTCATTTGGATTTCTTTCAAATGATTCTAATAATTCAACAATCTTTGTGTTTCTATTTTGTCTTTTCTGATACAATTCTTCACTTTCTCCAACTCCTTTCTCCTTCTCTGTTTTTTCTCTTTCTCTTGAAGTATCAATTACAGTTTTTCCATATTTATTTTTCGCTGTTAAATTTAAATTCATATCCTTTCCTGATGCAAATAAATATTGTGCAATTTCAAGATGTTTATTTTGGCAAGCATAATGTAGAGGTGACCAACCCTCATCATCTATTCTATTTAAATCAACTCGTTCATCATTTAAAAATAATTGCACAATTTCAATATGCCCATTTCCACAAACTAGAGAGAATGCTGTTCTTCCATACTTTGTATCTGGTTGATTGATTCTAATCCTTTCATTATTGAAAAGTAATTTTACAATTTCAAGATTTTCATTTCGACAAGCAACTAAAAAAGGTGTCCAACCATTACTATTTGCTTTGTTAATGTCAATTCCCTTTTCATATAATAACAATTTCATAATTTCAGTTTTTCCAGTAGCACAAGCAAAATAAGTTGGTGACCAACCACCATTATCTACTTGATTGATGTCAACTCTTTGATCCCTTAACAATTCTTCCACAATTTTAATATGTTCATTATAACATGCAATATAAAATGGTGTTTGACCATTCTTATCCGTTTGATTAACATCAGTTCTATCATTATTTAATAATAATTTTACAATATCAATGTGTCCAAATCTACAAGCAATCCAAAAAGGTGTTTGACCATAAGTATCTTGGCAATTGATGTTAATATGTACATTATGATTCAATAATCGTTTGACTTCTTCAACTTTTCCAAATCTACTAGCACTAAAAAGTTGTTCTTCTCCAAATACCTATTCATATAAAGTTAAAAATCAAGAAGATTTCAAATATGTTTGATTTGATTTGAATCATATTCAATAAGTTTGAAAAAAAAAAAATTAAAAAACAAAACCTTTTCTACTGACATTTGTGAGATTCCCAAAGACCAAACTGTAAGAATAATACTAATTTTGAATTCTGATTCTTCTTTAGATCTCTGCTTTTGTATTCTATTAATTAATAGCTCTTTATAATCATACATAAAAAGAATCAAAGTTGTTTTTTAAAAAAACAAAATCTCTCCATGAAAGAACTTGATTTTTTTTTTCTTTTCTTTTTTTTTTTTTCTGGATAATCAAAACTTCTCAAAATAAAAATAATAAAATCAAACAATCAAGTTCTTTACGATAATTATCTTTATTTTTATCTTTATTTTTATTTTTTTATTTTTATTCTTCATTCCTTCTTGACATACAAAATAAATTACAAAATCTTTCTTCTTCTTTTCGATTTGCTAGGTTGACATAGCATTTACAAACTCTTCGTAATTAACATGACCATCTTTATCTTTATCAGCCAACTCTACAAATTGATCAATTAAAGCATCGTTCAATTCTTGGAGCTTCATTGCATTCTTTAATTCATTTGTACTTAATAAGCCATTTCCATCACGATCAAAAAATTGAAAAGCTTCTTTAATTTCTTCAGCTGGATTTGTATCTCTTAATCTCCTCGTCATTAGAATCAAAAAATCAATTAACTCCACTTTTCCTTTCTCATTCTTCACTTCCAACTTTAAATCTTCCATTTCAAGCCATGTTGGATTTTGTCCAAGAGTTCTTAAGAGTGGTTCCAATTTACCAATACTTATTGATGGATTATTTTTATCGATTTCACCTTCCTCACTTTGTATTTCAATAAATGCGTCAATGAATCGATTGAGAATCTCTTCTGTGAGTACTTCTTCAGAGTTATTTTCATTTTCATTATCCTATCATTCAAAATACGAAATATCTTAATTTTTGTTTGTTTTATCGACAAGAAAAAAAAAAGTGAATACATCTTCATAAGTTGGATCTGGAGTTGATATTGCTTTTCGGAATGTCCTTCCAAGGGTTCCAAGTGCTTTTTTTGCACGAAGTGACATTATTATTGCACTGAGATGCTTCTATTATTTTATTATTTATTTATTTATTTTTTTTGATAAAAATTTTTACATTTAATATTAATATTTGAAAATGAAAATGAAAATGATCATAATCAAAAGGTTAACTATTCAATTCAATTGTTTAGTTCCGTTATTAAGGAAAGTCAAAAGTCAAATAGAATAGCAATTTATAATTGTTTTTCAGTTTTTTTTTTCCTTCCAAAAAAAAAATAATTGATCATATTATATCAATCGATAGAACTTCTTTCAGTGAATATTTTATTCTCGTTTTAAAATTATTTAATTGATAAACTAATGAGTTTTTATTGATAATAAGGTTGATGAACATTAGAATTATGTTTTGTTTTGAGAGAAAAGGGAGCTTTTGTTTTATTTTCGCCATTTTATTTCTTTTTTAGGTAACAAAATTATCTATTTCTTGGAATTCAAGGTGATTGATAAAAGAGAAGACCTTTGTGTTCAACATTCAATGTTGAGTGAGAACTTCTAAATCATATCAAAGTTTTAAGTGCATTACAAGAGATGAGAACTTGCTTGAAGTTATGATGTACATTATAATAATTTTGTTTTTTTTGTTTTTGGGAAAGGTTATTTTGTTTTTTGTGATTTTTTTTTTGAGAAATTCGCATATTATTGCACTTGTAATGTTTGATAAAACCAGGTTTTGTTCATGTTAGGATAACTCAATGTTGGACTATAACAGTTTGAACCTTCAGAGTTTTTGTTTTTGTTTTTTCGAATTCGAATTCAAGATATTCAAGAAATTCAAAAATGGGTGAATTAGGAGCTTGATTGTGTTTTGTTTTTTAAAAAAACTTCCAAATTTTCTTTTCTCCTATTTTCATTTTTTGATTTTCACTTTTCACTTTCAAGTTTTCCTTTAACTCCGATCAAACAACAAAAACGATCCAATTCAAATTCAAATTCAACTCAACGCAATCCAAAGAAGAAGAAAAAGAAAAAACAAAAAAAGAAGGGAGCAAAAAAAAAAAAAAAAAAAAAAAAAAAAAAAGAAAAAAAAAAAAAAAAAAAAAACCAAAAAAAAAAATATCCCATCAATCCTTTTAAAAAAAACCTCCATCCATTCCATCAAATCTTCCAACTTGAAAACCTTTCAAAAAAGAAAAGAGAAATAAAAAAAAACTTTTTTAAAATCCCCTCAACCATCAAGTTATTTTTAAAAAAAAAATTTTTTTTTTTCAAAAAAGGTGAACAATTTTCAAAAAAAAATTCTCCCGCTCATTTATAAAAAAACTTTAAAATTTTGAATTAGAAGGTCCCAAATTCTATATTCTCAATTCTATATTTTTATATGTTAATTTAATACTAACGAACAATTTTTTTTTTAAAAAAAAAAACATAATAGAGTAGAATAGAAACTTTGTAATTGGAAATATAAATTGGAATTATTGAAAGAAGAAGAAGAAGAAGTAGAAGAAGAGATAGACTATAATTAGTGATTGAAGCTTAATTAATTAATTAATAACATAACTGTAGTTATAGGAATTTTAAAAACCTTTCTTAGTAGGAGAGAAGGGAATACAGTTAATTTTTGTTTTGAAGTGAAGTGAATTCAAATAGGAAAGAATTGGAATAGAGAATTCAATAACTGCATTGGTAATAATTATTAAAGGATTTGAAGATTTAAATTTTAGAGAATATTGAACTTTTTACTACAATTTCAAGAAGGAATTAAAGAAGAACCAAAAAAAGACGAAGATTAAATAAGAAGGAATAAATATTGGGATAGAAGAGGTAATTAGAAGAGAGGGGAGAATAGAGATAAGTTCATGAGGTGGAATTAAAAAAAAAAAAAAACTCATCTCGAAATGGCATTTAGATCCGCTTACTTTGATCGAAGAGATGAAAGGAAGCAAGTATCTCAATTACGAAAACAAAATTTTAAAGTTGGTGTATTAAAACTCAAGATTACAACGGATGCAACTCGACCAGAATTTTTTATGACTGGTGGTTTCCGTTGGAGAGAAGTATTTGCAGTTTTATCAAAATCTGAAAGACATTCTGAAAATCAATGGATTTTTCATCGATGTGAAATTGCATTTTATCATAGAGCTGAAGAATATGATGGTGGAAATGATCCATTTGTAATTAATTATTTCTATTATTTTCTCTTTTTTTTTTTCAAAAAAAATCCAATTCATTTCTTGAATTTATTTAGGAAGTACATTGTCTCCCTGAATCAGCACCAGTAGTAGATGATTCATCTCCAAATGAATTTATTTTCTCAGTTAAAACAAAAACAAAGAGAGTTTTGGTCTTAATGACTGAAAATGAAGAAGATCTTTTAGCTTGGACTGGATGTATTAGAAATGCAAGTTTTGGTCAAACTCACCCAGGTTATTCAACACTTAAAAGAAGAAAGAAAAATCCAGCTGAACCTGGACCTGGACTTTTCTATGATGATGTATTTTTTTTTTTTTTTTTTTTCTTTTGATTTTTCTATTTCATTACATTTCTTTTTCTTTACATATTACAACTGAAATAATTTATATATTTTTTTAAACAAATAGAAAGAGGATGTACTATTTAAATTATTAGAGAATCTTCAATCTCGAAGACTAGATGAACAAAGAACTCAAATTAATCCTAAAAAGAAAAAAAGTGATGAGCTTGAACGTGATAATTCAGAACCACTTGAACCTAAAAAAAGATTTTTCAAGAAAAAACATTCTTCAGAGAAAGAAGAAAAACAAGAGAAACAAGAGAAACAGGAAAAACAAGAAAAACCAAGTTGAAATCTTTTTTTTTTTCTTAACTTTATTAATCATTAATTATTCTAAACTCTGATTAACTTCCATCACTTTTTTAAAAAAAATAATCAATTTTAGAATTCAAGAATAAGACTAGAAATCGAGCAGTTTCAGATGTTACAGGATATACATTTCCAAAACAAGATGTGAGTTTAAACAATTTAACATTTTTCCTTGTTCTAATCGAATTATTATTTCTTTAAAAAAAAAAAGATTATAAATTATGAAGATGAAGATGAAGCTATGTTTTCAATGATTGAAGGGAATTTATCATCACGATTTAATGACCAAAGAACAGAATTGAAATTGATAGTCTATCCTCCTACTGTATTTTTTTTTTTTTTTTTTTTTTTTGGCAAAGAAAAATTAATTATTTATTTTTTTTAGATAAACTCAAGTATCAGAAATGAAGATCCAAGTGATACTGATTCTACTTTAATTCGAATGAAAAGAAGAAAATCAAAATCTGTTGGAATGGGAGACAAGGTTTATAACTTAATATATTTTTACTTCACAAGTTCACTGAAAATAAAATAAAATAAAATAAAATAAAGCCTGTTGATATAATTCATGTGAATCCAATTGTAGAAGTTGGAACTTCACATGTGAGATCACAATCTTATGAATCAGAGAAGGTATTCATTATATTTTAATTTTAATTTTTTCTTTCTTTCTTTCTGAACACAACTATTTATTTTAGTTCAATCCTGCAGAAAAAATAGCCGAAATATCAAATAAAAAATCAATTGATACAATACCATTAACTGAATTTGATAGTCTCTTGTATAAGAAAAAGATTTATTTTGGAAGAGATGTTTGGATTAAACGCCACTATAGAATTCATGAAGGATTATTAATGTACCAAAAAAAAGAGGTTATTTCAAATTTTAATTATTATTTTTTTTAAAAAAAACATCGAAGAAAGATTAAAAAAAAAAAAAAAATCAAAGACTGCACCATTTACTCTAGCATTTGAAATTAATTTAATGCAAGCAGTTGTCAAGGATATAGAAGAAAGTAAACCCCATTGTTTTGAAATATCAACTTCTTTAAAGTATATCAAATATTTTCTTCTTTTTTTTTAAATTCTTTTAATTATTATTTTACTAATATAATTATTCAACAACTAGACAAATTATACTAAGAGCAGAAGATGAAGAAACAAAACAAAAATGGATAAGTAGCATTCGAAATTTGAAATCTAAACAATCTCAACAGAAAAATGACCAAATTTCTCTTAAATGCCATCACCATCAAGATTTTAAAAATGTTACATTCGATAGACATATTTCTTTTCAAAATTTTCAAGTAATCCTTTTCTTTTCTTATCTCTCTTTCTTTCTTTCTTTTTTTGTAAATAAAATAAATAAATAAATAAAATAGAATTTATTGAGACCATTATTTGAGTGTCATCAAGAACATAGAATAACATGTTTGATTTCTTTCAAAAGATTTAATATTCCTAAATTTCAAAAAAAAAAAAAAAAAAAAAAAAAAGACAAAGATAGTTCAGGAGATTTAATATCAATTTTGAACCAAGAAGATCTTCTACAAATGATTCAAGAGGTTTTTTTTAAAAAAAATTATTATTTCCAATATTTTCCAATTTTTTCAATATTTTTTTTTTAAAAAAAAAAGTGTGACCAATCTCCTGGGATTGCTATCTATCTCAGTGAAAAGAAAAATGGTCTTGAAAAGAATTTTTCTTCAAATTATAGTCTAGGTTTGTTTCTCTTATTTACTCTTACTGATTCATTACATTTGTTTCATTTCTTTTTTTTTTTTTTCCCACCCTCTTTGAAAGTACCAAAACCGATTGAAAAACCCGAAGATAAAATTACTTGGGTTCAAGGTGAATTATTAGGGAGAGGAGCTTGTGGAAATGTATATTTAGGATTAAATGTTGATACTGGAAGGTTAATGGCTGTTAAACAAGTTGAACATCAAGATAAAGGAGCAAAAGAAGTTTTTTTTTTTCCCCCTCTTTTTCACTGCAAATAATAATATAATAATATTAATAATAAATGAAATCCAGAGGGTACTGATTTTAATGAAAGAAATGAAATTTCTCAGTCAACTCCATCATCAAAATATTGTTGGTTATCTTGGAGTTACTTATGAAGGTGGTTGTACCAATGTCTTTTTAGAATATGTTCCTGGTGGTTCAATTCAAGAACTGTTAAGTAAATTTGGAAGTTTTGAAGAGGTTATTTTTATTTTTTATTTTTTTCTTCTTCTTTTCTTTTTTCAAGAATTAGATTTTTTTAATTTTTCTAAATAAAATTTTCAAAAATAATATTAGAGATTAATTCGTGTTTATTTGAAACAAATCCTTACTGGTTTGTCTTATCTTCATGAAAATGGTCTAGTCCATCGAGACATCAAAGGTTTTTCTATTTTTATTTGTTTGAGAAATTATTTTAATCAATTTTCGATTTTATAAAAAGGAGCTAATATACTTGTCGATTCAACTGGAAGACTTAAACTTGCAGATTTTGGAATGGCTTCTAAAATTATTGCTGGTCAAGGAAAAAGTAGAGAAAAAGTTAGAGAATTAACAGGGACTCCTTATTGGTAAATAGAACAAATTCTTTTATTTATTTATTTATTACTTTCTTAATTTCATACTCCTTCAAATATAGGATGGCTCCAGAAGTAATTAGGAAGGGTGGATATCAAAAGTATTTCCTTTTTTTTTTCTTGTAAAAAAAAAAAAAGTATTTTAAATCTTCAAATTTATGTTTCTAGACCAGCAGATATTTGGTCAGTAGGCTGTGTTTTAATTGAAATGGCAACAGGAAACCCTCCTTGGAACCAATTTTCACAAGAAATAACAGCAATGTTTCATATTGCAATGACAACTGATCCTCCTCCTTTTCCTCAATGGCTCTCAAGTGATGCAATTGATTTTTTGAATTTATGTTTCAAACGGTATTTCTTTTTTTTCTGTTTTGTTTTGTTTTGTTTTCTTTTCTTTCTTTTCTTTCTTTTCTTTCTTTTCTTTTTTTTTTCCATTCCTTTTCTAAATAATACTTTTTTGTTTGTTTTTTTAAAAAATATATAGGGATCCAAGTCAAAGACCAACAGTTGATGAATTATTACAACATCCTTTTATTACAAAAGAAGATCCCAGAAAAAAAGATATTCCAAACCTAACACTTAAATCAAAATCACTCAAACAATCTCATAGTCAACTGTTTTTAAAAGCTGAAGAGAAAAAAGCTGAAATTGAAAACCTTTCAAAATCTCAAAATACAATTAATATTCGTGATGAAAAACAAGAAAATTTAATATCAATTTCAACCTCTCAATTTAACTCAAAAATTTCAAAGAGTAGCACAGATTTAATATGTTTCTTTTTCTTTCTTTTTCTTTTCCTTTTTCTTTAATTTGAAAAAAAAAAAAAAAAGGAATACTAATAATGATAATAAACTATTTTTTAGCTTCAGAAGAACCTGATTTTGTCCTAACTGAAAATGACTTTGCTACAGCATTTCATGATTTTAATCAAGTTTATCCAAAAGAACCAAAAAGTCCTTTAAGAAGGGAACCAAAAAGCCCAAAAGAGCCAAAAAGTCCAAGAAGTCCAAAAAAAGAATCTAAAGTTCCCAAAAAAAATGAGCAAAAAAGAACCTCAAGTGAGCGAGAACTAGGAGTAAAAACAAATGAAATGGAAGAAATGGATCAAAAGGAAATTCAAGAGATTGAAAAAATGTTTGAGATGATGGAAATTGAGACTGAGAAGAGAAATTCTAAAGGAAGTGAACAATCAGTAACTGATGAAGATAACAAAGGAATAGAAGATAGTCCAAACTTACAAAGCTCTCAAAAATCAAAAAAGAATAAGAAAAAGAGTCAGAAAAATAGAAAGAGAAAGTCAAATAACCCTTCCCAAGAAAAAGTTAATAATGAAGAAGGAGTTGTTGTTGCTGTTACTAGTACTTCACATCAAGAACCTAATGAACGTGATTCTCAAGAACAAGGAGATCAAAATGAAGAAACTAATCCAAAACTTAAAAGGAAACCAACAATCACAATTCCTACTTCAGACCCTATTTCAGACCAAACAACACCAAAAACCTTGGAACAATTTAAGCCACAAGTTGAATCATCTCCAGGCCATATGTCAGGTGAAACATCTACAGATTTATCAATTGATCATTTCTTTAGTGCAAGCAATCCCCAAAACCTTCTCAAACTTCAAATTTCCAAACACCGAAAATCATCTTCAAAATCTTCATCTCCACCTTTCTCACCAAAATCTCCTTTTCACTCACCCCTTTTCACACCATTGACTTCACCAAAACCAGGACCATTTAGAAGAAGCTTTTCAAAATCTCAAGGACTTGATTTTAAATCTCAACTTACAAAATCACTTCAAAATCACACTAAAACTCGCCCAAAACTTCAAGCAGATACATTTCAAAATGGTAACACCTCTGATTCAGATGATGAAGCTACTGAAGATGCCAAAGAAACAGATGAATCAATTAGTTCAAATTCACCAAGGATTAGGAGGGATTTAGTCATTCAAACATCAAAAAGAAAGAAGAAAAGATCTATAGACTCTTCAATTAACTCTCCTGTTCAATCTTTTCTAGCTAGGAAATCCACACTAAAAAAGCAAAATGGACAATGATGTGTTAATTTTTTTTTTGCTTTTCTTCTGTAAATAGTGTAAAATAAAATTAAATTATAAAATTAAAATTAAAATATTAAAAAAATAAATTTATTCGAAAATTGATTATTTTGACTATTTGATAAGAAACAAAAACTTTCATCCGTTGTATCAAATTCCTTAATCTCTGTAGCTTCGGGAATCTCTTGAATCACGAGAATATCTTGTATCTCTTGTTTCTCTTGTTAAACTTCTTGAATCTCTTGTATCTCTTGTGTCTCTTGCTCTTGAATCTCTTGGTGAATCTCTGGAATCACGAGGTAAATCTCTTGAATCTCTTGTTCCTCTGGAGTCTCTGCTATCCAATGAATCTTTTGTGTCTCTGATATCTCTTGAATCTCTTGATAATTCGCGTGGTGAATATTTCAAGTCTCTTGGTAAATCTCTTGATGACTCTCTTGGACCATCCCTTGATAAAAATGAATCTCGATATCCTGGTTCTGACAATGATTCTCTGTAGGTGTCTCTTGAATCTTTATAACTATCTCTTCCTGAATCACCAAATGATCTGCCTCTCTCATGGTCATCATTTCGATCTCTAACTCGATCTCTGTCTCTTTCCTTTTCTCTTTCTCTTTCTCTTTCCCTTTCTCTATCTCTTTCTCTCTCAAGCTCTCTCTCTCTTTCTCTTTCCCTTTCTCTTTCTCTTTCTCTTTCGAGCTCTCTTTCACGTTCTCTTTCTCTTTCACGTTCTTTTTCTCTTTCACGTTCTTCTCTTTCACGTTCTCTTTCTCTTTCTCTCTCTTTCTCTCTTTCTCTTTCCTTTTCTCTTTCTCTATCTTCCCTTTCTCTTTCTCTCTCTTTTTCTCTTTCTCTTTCTCTTTCCCTTTCTCTCTCTCTATCACGGTCTCTTCTGTCTCTATCTAAAGATCTGTCTCTATCCCTTCTGTCTCTATCTAAAGGACGATCCCTATCTCTATCTCTTCTGTCAGTATCTCTATCTCTTCCTCGATCTCTATCTCTGTCTCTGTCAGACCAACTTGATCTTCTGTCTCGACTTCTGCTTCGTCGACCACTTCTTCTTGGGCTTCGATTTCTTCTATCTGTAAGAGAAGAAAAGTGTTTTTTAGAAAAAAAAAAAAAAATGAATAATGAATAATGAATAATGAAAATGGATCGAAGCTAAAGTGAATAATTACCTCGGCTATCATCAAGTTCACCCCTTGGTTCAGCTTTTTTTACTTCAACTCTCTATTTTTTTAAAAAAAGAAAGAAAAGAAAAGGAAGAAATAAGTATAAAGGGGGGGAAAAAGAGGGTGAAAGAATAAAAATACTTGTTCATTGATAGTATAGAATTTTTTTCTACAAACTTCTTCAGCATCTTCCTTGGCTTCATAGGTAATAAATCCAAAACCTCGAGATCTTCCTGTATCTCTATCAGTCATAATTATAGAATCAACTACTTTACCATACTTTGAAAAGTGATCATGAAATGCCTAATATTTTAAAATAAAAAGAAATGGCTTGAGAGATTGGAAAGTTGTAAAAGGAAAAGAAAATAAAATAAAACCCTTTCACTAATATGTTGATTAACTCCTCCAACAAAGAGTTTATTTGCAAACCTATCAATAACTGAAGAGCGTGACTCGTGTTCATCTCTGTGGCGCTCATCTCGATGACGTTCATCCCTTTGACGCTCATCTCTATGGCGTTCATCTCTGTGACGTTCATCTCTATGAGGAGATGATTCGTGATGTAAATCAAAATCATCATGATGTCCTGAATTTGTCTCCTTGTCTTCTTTTGGATTCGATTTTTTCACATCAACCTTATGGATATTAGTTTTAAAAGTTTAGGTTGAGGCAGAAGAAGAAGAAGAAAAAAAAAAGGAGTGGATGGATGATTGAAGAATATACAGTTTTTCCATCAACATCATGAACTTGATCTAAAACTTTTTCAAGAATGAAAGAGTCTTTAAATTCAACATAAGCAGCCCTTTGAGAATGTCCATCATCCTTCAAGATTTCACTATCAATAACTTCTCCAAATTTTGAGAAATATTTCAACAATGAATCTAATTGTTGATTTTTATTATATTATTAATTTCTTGTTATTATTCGAAACAAAATTAAATCAAATTAAATCAAATTAAAAATAATACCATTTGTTGTATCTTCGCTTAATCCTTCCACAAATAGTTTTCTAAATTCAAAAAAAGATTAATAAAGCAATTAACATTTAAGATGGTATGAATCGAAATGGAGAGAGGTAGAGGAAGGAGGGAAGAGGGAATATAATTCAATTATCCGCTACTCTGGAATACGATTCAAATATTTTAAATGGATTGGATTAAATGATGACCAAAAATAATAATTTAATTGTTCTAATTGGTTTTACATTTTCTAAACATCTAAGTCTCTAAATCTCTGAAATTATTATTATTATTCTAATAACCTAATCTAAAAAAAAATTATCTAAAATATATAATCTAAGTTTCTAAAATATCTAAGATTCTAAAAGTCTAAAGTCTCTAAAAATATCCCTAAAGGATCTAATAGGATCTAAATTTCTCTAAACTCGAAAAATAAAAATTTTTTTTAAAAAAAAAGTAATGGAGCACGCCTATGGTTCGAAATTGTTGTAAAATAACTGAAAAAAAAAAAGAAAGAAAAAGAGTTTTAATGCCTTTTTGATCTTTATGGAAAAAAGGAAAGGAATAGAGGAGTAAAGAAAGGTACTCTTTCAACAACAAATTGGCAAAATTAAAATTTAACAAGTATAAAAAAATTAAAGAAAAA
>ERZ778024.2435-NODE-2435-length-16427-cov-6.317066_pt1 | contig 16427 bp, 21 predicted proteins | sample MGYA00375754_ERZ778024 | MGnify/ENA primary metagenome ERZ778024 (study PRJEB29350, sample SAMN05389827) | bioreactor metagenome | isolation source: Thiocyanate bioreactor | place: South Africa: University of Cape Town | collected 2014-02-18 ...
AAAAAAAAAAAAAAAAAAAAAAAAAAAAAAAAAAAAAAAAAAAAAAATTAAAATTATTTTTTTTTTTTTTTCTTTTTTACACCATTTTTTTTTTTTTTTTTCAAAGCGAATCATTTAGGGGTGTGTCTTAGTTAATCATGGTAAGTCCTTCCATCTCTTAACTAATACCTCCAATAACTCACATTTCTTATATTCCTCTTACTATCTCACCTTCTTTCTTTACTTTCTCCAATTCATAACCTACCTGATGATATATTTTTTATTGATTTTGATGGAGATTTGGAAAAGTTATGGAGGAATCCGTTTTTTTTTTTTAAAAAATCATAATTGGATTGAAAGTTATCAAAAGTGAAAAGCAAAAGAATGAGGATTTAAGAAGTTAGTATAATTGATAGAAGATAGAAGATGTTTAATATTTTTGTTAGTTATTGTTAGATTATAGTTGATAAGATAAACTTTTTGAGATAGTTTACGCATAATTTTTTTTTTTTTAGGTTTGTTAGATGTTAGAAAACCGTTTATAATCGATTTTATAACAATCCTATCAATTTTATTATAATCCTATCAATTTTATCAGTTTATTATTCAAGTTTTATTATACTTTATTTAATTTTGTATTTACTTTTGATATTATTTATTGCTTTATTTATTTTTGTGAAGATGAATTCAAACCTCAGAAAAAAAAAAAAAAGAATTATGCTTTATTTTAAAATTTTCTAATTAATTTCTTTTTCTTATTAGATCTCTGTTGGAATTCCTTTAAAATTACTTCATGAAGCTCAAGGTCACATCGTTACTTGTGAATTGAAAACTGGAGAAGTATATTTATTTCTTTTCTATTTATTTCTTTATTTTCTAATTTCTAATTTTCAATTCAATATTCAATATTCAATATGTTTAGATTTATCGCGGTTCTTTAGTAGAAGCTGAAGATAATATGAATTGTCAATTACACAATGTCACATTAACTGCTAGAGATGGTCGTGTTTCCCAATTAGAAAATGTATACATTCGTGGAAGTCATGTTAGATTTTTTATTGTCCCTGATATGGTTATCTTTCTTTTCTATTAATTCTTTAATTTTTATTTTATTTTTATTTTCATTTAATTTTCATTTCATTTTATTTTGTTTTTTTCATTTTGATTTTGATTTTGATTTCTAATCCCTATTTTCTTTTTTCTTTTTTTTTTCTTTTTCTTTCTGAATAGCTTAAAAATGCTCCTATGTTCAAAAGAGTTGGACCAGGTGCTATGAAAGGAAGAGGTATTGGAATTGGAAGAGGAAAAGCAACAGTTGCACGTGCTCAAAGTTCATTTCTTTCATTTTCTTTCATTTTCTTTCTTTCATCTAATTCAATTTTTTTTAAAAAAACAATAAATTAGCAAAGAGACCTGCTGCTGGAATCAGAAAATAAAAAAAATAATAATTGTAACTTATTTTCAGGTGCTGATTTTTTTATGAAAATAGAAATGAGCTTCACAATAAATGTAAGGAAAAAAAAAGAAAAAAAGAATGTTTCAAATTTAAATTTTTATTTCACAATATAGCAAATGTTCTACAAAAATAATATCATGAGAGATTTAAATTTGAAATGTTATACAGATTTCATCTCGTGATTTTCTACATCCATTTTATTTAATGGTTTTGGAGTTTGTGAATTTGAATTTGAGTTTGAGTTTGAATCATGGTTATGAGGAGCTATTAGAATATGTGATGGTTCGAAGCTTGGTTGAGACAAAATTTCAAGTTCTCGAACAATATCGATTGGTTCAGGTCGAAACATTGCAAAGTAAGCATTTAATGTAAATCTTGGAATAAATGCGAGAACAACTGTAACAGGAATTAAAAGCCAATAAACGCCTTGTGAGAAAGCAGTAAATCCAAGATAATATAGTTGGTAAGTGAAAGCAGAAGAAGTTGGTTGAGTAATGGCATCTATAAAAACATGGAATAAGAAAAAGAAGATCATTGGAACAAAGATTCCAACATATAAGATCCAATTCCATTTTTTGACCTTTTATTTTATTTTATTGACTTATTAAAATGGAAAATGAAAAACTAAAAAACTAAAAACTAAAAATAAAATAAAAATAAAATAAAAATAAAATAAAATAAAATAAATGAATCAAACCATCATTGCAACAGTTAAATTTGCACAAAGAGCTACAGAAGTAAATACATAAGTTCCAATTTCAAAAATATTTGTTTCCATTTCAGATTTTCCATAAACCATGTAAGGAATTAAAAAACAAGCAACTGCTTGCCAAATTCCTTCAATCACAAATAACCAAAACATCTTTCGATTAAAACGTTCTTGATTGATTCCAACACGAAATATTTCAGGGTATTGAAGTGTATATTCAGCTCCAACTTCTTGATCAAAACCTCCAAGTGCCATAACAGGAATAGATGTAAATACTAAGTTAAACATCATCTAAAAAAAAAAAAATAATAAAAATTTGATTGATTGATTTATTTTTTTTTTCAATAAAAAAAAAAAAAAAGAAGAGAAAAAAAAAGTTACTTGATAAGAGAAATGATAAATAGATTGAGCAGTATAATTTTCCAATGATTGAAAAAAAAAGAGTGGCATTACAAAAATGAAATTTTTGATAAAAAAAATTAGAGTCATTTCTGCGGTTCTAAAATAACACCATCTTCCATGAACCAAGATCAATTTTGATAAAAAGTAAAATCTCCCAATTGAAAAATCTGAAGACATCACAGCTTGTCTTCCTTCTAACCCTGAAATACCAACTCCAATATCAGCAGTCTATTTATTTATTTATTTATTTATTTATTTATTTGAATTTATTTGAATTTATTTATAAAAAATAAAAATAAAAATAAGATAAAAGAAAAGGGTACTTGAATCATTGATACATCATTTGCACCATCTCCAACAGCTAATGTCATGACATCCAAATTCTTCTTGACTAACTTTACAACTCTTGCTTTTTGAAGAGGAGAGACACGACAACAAATTACAGATTTACAATTAGGATGACCAGTGAGTTTCAAAAATAACTATTTTCAATGTTTAAAGTTTAATGATAATAATTTCAAAAAAAAGTCACCTTTGCATTCTCATTTAAGTCAATATCACTTTTTCCAAGAACTTCAGAGAGTGCTTTCCCATCAATAATTAATGAAAAGGTACTATCTTTTACTTCTTCAATTTCTTGAAGCTTTTGTTGAATTTGAACAGTCACTGGGTCAATATGCTCTGAAAAAACAACTTTTTGTTGACTATCACTGGGAATCAACCTACAAGATACCCCTAAATTCAAAAAAAAAAAAAAAAATGTAAATAATGTTATCTCATAAAAATAAATTCGAAAAATAATAAAAACCGATATTAATTGCTGTCTCAAGTTTATCTCCAGTTAACATCCAGACTTTGATTCCACCACGTCTTAATTTTTCTATTGTTTCTGGAACATTATCTTGAAGTTTATCTTCAATTGCAGTTCCTCCTATAAATATAAATTAAGATAAGAATGATTAAGATGATTATTTTTTTTCAAAAAAAAAAAAAAACCAAGAATTTCAAGTTCACATTCAAGTTCAGCTTCACATTTTGCAATTTCTCCATCTCTATCTTCTGTATTGATGAGTGCCCTTTGATATCTTTCTTTCCATTGAACAAAAAACTTCTCATCAAGCTCTCTTTGAGCAATACAGAGCTAATGATAATTGTTTTGTTAATTTTTTATTTTATGGTTTAAATGAAAACAAAAATGAAAAAAGAAATAGAAATAAACAGTTCTTAATCCCACTAGAGCAAAATTATATAAATGTTCTTTTGTCATATTTTGTACATTTTGGTGTTTTGATTTTCTTTTTCCTAATTTCAATTTAAGTAAAGAATTGTTATTTTATTTTGAATATATATATATATATAAAAGAAAGAAAAGAAGAAGAAAAAATTACCTTCTTTAGCTCTTTCAAGAATTACATTATCAGCACCCTTACAAAACAAGAAAATTTCCCCTGTGGGGAGCTTTACAACAACAGACATTCTCTTTCTTTCTGATGAAAATGGAATTTCATGAAGAAGTTGATATTTTATTTCTTTATTCTTGATGAAAAAAAAAAAAAAGAAAAGAAAAATTTAGTTAGTTTGAAAAGATAAACAAAACCAAAAATCAACCTGAATTAAACATTCTATTTCAACATCATTTCGATCTGTGAAGACAAAACCAAAATTTCTTGCTGCATCAACCAAAGCTGTTTCATCGGGGGATTGGGAATTATATTTAATCCCAGTTCCTTCATAATATATTATTAATGAAAAAAATGAAGTGAAGGAAGGAAAGGAAAAAAAAAAATTACCAGAGTGTTCTTTATCTATGACAACTGTATGACAAACCGCAAGAATAGTAAAAAATCTTTTAATTAGTTTTTTCTGAGCTTTATCCTCTCCAACTAAATCATTGGCAAGAGAAGGATCATTAAAACCAAAATCTTCTTCAACTGCACGATTTTGACCTATTTAACATCATAATTATTATTTCAATTAATGAATCATAAAGGATATAAATACCATATTTTTCTTCCAATATCTTTGATATATTCTCCCATGAACGAGTTTCTATCATCTCCGTGGGACTACGATTAAAAAAACCATATTGTTTTGAATTAATTGTACATTGTTTAAAAGTCATGATATTTTCTGTTAGAGTTCCAGTTTTATCAGAAAATAAGTATTCAATTTGACCTATTTTTTTGTTTGTTGTTATTTATTTTTTTATTAATTTGTTGTTGATGAGAAAAAAAAAGTCAGATAAGAAAGAAAGAATTAAACCTAAATCATCTGATAAATTCCAAGATCTTGGAACACAACGTGTATTAGTTGGTTCATGATACATCTCAATATCTGCATTAATAAAATAGGCTTGAACACCTTTGATAATTTCAAAAGTGGCATACAATGCAATTGGAATTAAATTTTGAGAAATGAGGATAAAAGTCCTTTATTTATTTATTTATTTATTTATTTATTTTTTCGTAATTATATTAATAAAATATAAAAAATATGAACAAAAAAAAATTACCAAAAATTCATAAAAGCAAAAAATGCTGGTTCATAAAAATAAGATGGAGTATGGTAGTAATCTTTAAAAGTACTTGGTAGAAAAGGTGGATTATATTGTTGTTGTCTCCATTGAACTACACCACCAATAACTGCACATATAAATGACATTAATAATTGAATTCCAAAAATTGTTGCGATCTAGGGAGAAATAATGATTTTTAAAATTAAATTAATAAATGAAGGAGATAAATAAAATTTGTACTTGTGGATTCATTTGTCTCTCAATTTTTGTTCTTTTTGAAGGTGTCTTTCCACTATTTAAAACGATTTTGGTTTCCACACCAGTGTAAACGACCAATCCTATTTATTGATTTTTAATAAAAATATATTTTTTTCTTTTGTCTTTCCATAAAAAAAAAGTACCAAGAACCCATTCAGTTGTTCTTAATGTGCATCCTCGTAATAAGATATTTTCTTGAGATAATGCAATGATCAAGTCAGTTTCGTTTTCAGATTTATTTTCATTCTTGACAATTAATGTGCCATTAAATTCATAAAGTGCATTTGAAGGTGGAGGGAGTTCTAGTTCAAAATTAAATCTATTGAATGTAAGAAAATGAAAATAAATTAGTAAATATTTTCTTTTGGAAGTTTTCTTTTTTTTTTTTTTTTTCCTTTCAGAATCATACTTATTATTTAAGTCACCATCAACTGAAATAGCTTTGAAGGATTGAATTCCTCTTTTATTCTTTAAATTTGTTTCTCCATCAAGATTTTTTGTTTCCACGAAACATTCTCCATCAGAAGCATTTGTTGAAAGAATTAATATATCTGCTGGTATATTTTCATCTTTATTTATTCTAATAATATCTCCAACTAATACATCCTCCCAATGCATTGTTTGAAATTTTGATTCTCTATATAAATGAGCTGGAGCAGAATTTAATCTATGATCCGCAATATGCCTTTTCGAATCTTCAATTGCATCCTATTTCAATTTAAATTTGATAATGAGAAATTAAAAGAGAATGTTATTTAAAAATGACGAAAGAAAAAATAATAAGAACCTTTATCCCTGCAATTCCTAAAACAATAAATATTGGAATCCCAGCCTACAATCATTGAAAAAAAAAAGAAATTAAAATTAAAATCAAATAAAATCACAATTCAATTGAATATGATTTTACCAATGTTGGAGGCCAAGCACTGATTTCGGGAATAAACTGAAGTACTAACATTATAATAAAATAAAAATTTGCGATTCTTCTAAATTGTTCAAATAAATTCTTGACTAAAAAATTATAAATTGTATATTTTGCAGTTCTAATTTTGTTCGTTGGAGATATATTCGGTTCTATCGTCTATTCATATTTTAGTTATATATTAAATGATGATTAATATCAAGATCAATATTAATAAAAATTTGAAATTTGAATCAAAATAAATCAAGAAATTCATTAAATGTACCAAAGTTGTATCCTTAATTGTGATTTTCTTTACAAATTTTGAAGGAAAGATTGGCTTCCTTAAAAAAGGAATCATGTTCCTTATGGTCTCCATTTGAGAACAAGAGATCTCTCAATCTGAACTACAAGCTCAAAGTGATTCTACCTATTAAATTTATTATTAACATTTTTGAATGATTGTATTCATAGTTTAGTGATAAGAATCTAATCTATTTTAATAGATAAATCAGCTTTTGACAATTTATTGATTGAACTTTCAAATCGAGAGATCTTTACAAATATTGAAAATAAGATATAAAGAAGAAGTTCTATGATAACTCAATATTATGTGAAATCAAGTCAATATATCAATTAGTGAATCAATTCATAAAAAAATTCAATAAATTTGTTCGTGAATCACAAACCTATTTCAAATATTATACATTGATATCTATTATATTTCTTCTTCTTTATAATCGCTACAATAGTTTCTATTACATTATCTTCTCCTATATTATCAAAATAAGTTCAAATCCTCTTTGAACCTAATCTTACTTATAAGTCTCTAATACATCTTACCTAAAATTTTATCCTTGTCTCAAATTTAAAAGTCCTCTACTAAAATATTGAATTTTAAATAAATATAACAATAAAGTTAAATTTTTTCAACACAAAGTTATAGTAATTTGTAATAATACTCAACTATTAAGAACTCAATAAAAATACAAAAAATACTCATTGAGTAATATATAAATTGTAATAACCACATAAAATTGTCATAAAATTGACCTTATTTAAAAAAAAAAAAAATTTCAAGAAAAATATTTGAAAGAAAAATAATAATTGAATTGTTTTAGAGATGAAGTGATTGTTAGAACTTGATTGTTAGATATTAGAGTGTTGAATTGAGTGAGTTGAGGATATAACGTGAGTTTTTGTTATAGAGGTTATAAGATTCGGGGTTGGGAAGAAGAATAGTTGGGAGATAAAGGAAAAATAATTAAAATCAAATTTTTTTTTTTGGGAAGCTTGTTCCGATACTTTTCTTTGTAATTCAACTACCTTCTTCTCAACTTGATTCAATAATGATTTTTTACTTCTTTTACTTGATTCAATTTTAAAATTCATTTTCATTGTATTTCAATTAGTTAGGAATCTTTTTTTTTTTTTTTTCAAAAAAAATGGGTTATTGTAAGTTAATCAAATCAATCTTTTTGAGAAACTTTTTTGTAAATTCAACTAATTTCAATGGATTCAAGTTTGATTCAATTTCAATATATTGCAATCGTATCTCAAATAGTATTTGATTCTAAACTTCACTCGTAAGTTTTAGAATCTCTTTTTTTTGAAATGGTTATAATTTGATAAGAGTTGGAGTTGAGGAGAATCAAAAAAGTAAAAGGAAAAAAGGAATCGATTTCCGTGGAAATCTCCCTTTTGATTTTTTGATTCAACTTCAATTTACTTCGAAATTTAACATCTTTTGATCCAACTTTTAAATTGAACATCTTTTGGGTTAAAATTCATTCATAATATTCAAGAGTTAGAGTTGAAAATCAAGAGATTCAAAAAAATGAAAAAAAAAAAATTTGAATTCTTTAAAAATGAGAAAATACCAAGTGAAAAAACTTGGTAAAGCTATCTATCTATCAAAAAAATTTGATTTTGATTGAAACTGAGCTGATTTTGTAAAAGTGTAAGTATAAGTCAAATAATTTGAAAATTGATGAAGGATTTATAAGCGATTTGAAGTTTTATGACTCAAGAAGAGGCAGGTGGTCTGATCTTTTCATTCTCGAACGATTAACTGAGTCAATTCTTTATAATTGAGTCATCAACAAGGAACTCACTTTTTTAAATTACTGAAAAAGAAAAAGATTTAGAATCAATAAAAAAAAATTAATTCTATTTTATTATTTTGTTTTTAGATATGTATTTTTTAATTTTATTTTTTTCCTAATGAAAAAATTTTCTCTATCTTATGAACTCAAAGATTTAGGTCCCCAAGCGGTTCCTGTTGAGCTATTAGAGCTATTCGAGGATGATTGAGGTGGAGGGGCAAAGAATGCATCATTTTTGAAATCTTTTTTGTGTCCTGATGATTTTTGTGCAACTGGTTTGGGTCTCTCTGCTCTGAAAGAGTTGTCAAGCTATTGAAAAGAGGAGAAAAAAAAATCATTAAATGAAGACACAATAAATAAAAAAAGAATGAAAAAAAGAAGAAAAAGAAAAGAATCAATCAATTAACCTCTAATTCCTTGGCAACAGTGAGGAGATATTCAGCAGCTGATAAACAATCATCTTTAAGTCCTTGGATAGTAACATCAGATCCTTCATTTCTTGGAAGGTTGACCATAACCATAAAGTCTTTTTGAATCTCGTCAAGTTCATTGGCTCTGATATGAGAATAATATTTTGGTGAAATTTGAATGACTTCAGTATGTTGTTGCTATTTTTTTTAAAAAAAAGAAAAAAAATAAGAAAAAAAAAAAAAAATAAAGGGAAAAAAAAAAAAAAAAAAAAAGGGAAAAACCTCAATTCCATTAATGATATCTAAAAATTCTTCTTTAGCAAAACTAACAGCATCTTTTGAACCTCTAATATTAAGGATACCCTTTTCTTTGTCAACATCAATCTTTGCTCCACTAATATCAGAAATATTTTTAATGATGGACCCTTTCTTTCCCATAACTCTTCCAATATGTTCTTTTTTGAATGGAATACTTGCTCTGTCTTCTTTAGAAGTTGGTTGATTGGCCTATTAATTTTTTAAAATGGGATTTTTTTTAAAAAAAAAGAAAAGAAAAAGAAAAAAAAAGAAATTTACCACGGGTTCTTTGTCTTTGACTTCTTCAGCTAAATCTAAAAGAGCTTTTTCTAAATCAGCAAGGATAGTTGGTTTTCCAGTAATTTTCACAGTTGTGGAAGTTGATTGTTGATTTGGAATGTTAATTTGAGCATTGTATAAAATTGATAATTCTCTAATTTTTCCGCTTGTAATCATTGCTTTATGAAGATTTCTAGGGACTTCAACTGTTTTTTCTTCTTCAATATTTTCCTATTTTATTCATGATTTATTAAGTTTTCTTTGGTCTTGTAAAAAGAAATAGAAATAGAAATAGAAATAAAAAAAACCTTTAATAATTCTAAAGCTTTTTTAATGTCATTAGGAGCTCCTTTAATGACAACAAGATTTTGTTTTTCTTGAGAATCATTCGATTTTGGGAAATAAATTTTAACACCAAGTTCATCAGCAATAACTTTTGATGCTTCTCTAATTCTATATGTATTTGGGAAAGGGAATGTTTCCTCAACGATATTAGTTTTCTATATTTTATTTTTATTTTTAATTGAATGAGAATTTCTTTTTTTTTGGAAAAAAGGAAAAAAAAAACTTGGTTTTCTGAAGCTTGCTTCACAAAGTCTAATAAGTAGGCTTTTGCCCCTTCAATTCCTTCTGGTGATCCATAAATTTTCACAAGTTTACCCTCACCTTCTGAAGGGAATTTTACTTGAACTCCATATTTTTCTGAAATTTCATGAATCTTGACTCCTTTATATCCAATCAAATTTTTATAATGTCTTGGATCAATTTCTACTTCTTGACTATTTTTCTAAAGGAAAAAAAAAAAATTAGCAAAAGAAAGTAACAAAGAAAAAACAAACCAATTCGTTGATGTAATCTTGGAGAAGTTTCTTTGCTTCAGCAATATTTTTTTCGGTACCTCTAATTAATAATTTATTTGAATTAAAATCATTGTTATCAAAATCGATGGTAGTTGCTGTTCCATGACAAATTTGGAGAAACTATTTTAAAATGATGAGTTTACTTTTTATTCAGGAAAAAAAAAAAGAAAGAAAAGAAAGAAAAGAATCAAACTCTAGTTTTAGAATTGCTATGTCCAACTCCCATGACTTGTTTCAAAACTTCATTATCAGCAATAATTTCAGCAACATGACCAACAGATTTCTAAAAGAAAAAAAAAGAACAAAACACATAAGAAAGACATTCGATTTTTTTTTAAAAAAAAGGAAAGAACCTCATATTCAAGAAGATCAAGTAATTCAGTTCTAGCTTTCTCGGCACTTTTTTTCATTCCTTTGATTACAATAATATCACTATCAGTTCCTTGAGGAGGGAAATTAATGTTAACTGAATAACGATCAACAAGTGATGTTACGAACTATTTATTTATTTATTTATTTATTGATTTTAAAAGAAAATTAGTAATAAAAAATAATATACTTTTCCTTGTGGTCCTTTTAATTTTCCATAATATCTTGGATCAATTTTCAATTCGATAGTAGTCATTCCTCCACCTTCAGCCTTTTTTTTTTTTTTTTTTTGGTGTCATTAAAGGGAAATTAAAGGAAGAAGAAGAAAAGAAAAGAAAATTCATACAAATTCTTTAGCTTTTTCAGCAAGAGCTGCTTTTGCGGCTTCAACATTCTTTTTCAATCCTTGAATTGTAATTTTTGTAACTCCTGTTTCTTCTTTATCTTCTTTTCCTTCTTTTCCTTTTTTATCATCTTTTTCAACTTTTTCAAATCCTTTAGACTTGGATTTTTCTTTAGTTTCAGGTTGTGATGGAGTTTCTTCAGTTTTCTAAGAAGGAAATTTATTATTATTATTCTTATTATTATTATTATTATTATTATTAATTGGAAGAAAAAAGGAATAATTGCCTCAGTTTTATCAGGTTCTATTTCAATTCTAACATCAAATTGTTCTTTAAATCTATTAATTGAAGCACCAGCTTTTCCAACAATATATTTAATAACTTTCTTTTGTACTACAATTTCATCGGTATAATTATGCATAATCTTGAAAGAAGTTATAAAATGAGATTTATTTATTTAAACTTTTTTTTGGAGAAAAAAAAAGAAAAAGAAAAAGAAAAAACCTCATAGTGACGAGCATCTTCAACAATTTGTTGGAGATGTGCTTTTAATTTTTCAATATCATCTTTTGGTCCTCTAAGAACAATAATATCTGAAGCTTCATCGGGTTTTGGAATCTTAATAGAAACTTTTTCATATTCTTCATTTAACTTCTTGATATTTTCTCCTTGTTTTCCTAAAATATTTTTATAGAAACGAGGGTCAGCCTTGAATTCAATAGTTGCCATTTTTGCCTAAAAAATAATCAAGATGTTCGAGTTAGGGAATTAAATTTAATGAAAAAAATAATTATTATTATAAAATTAACCATTTCTTTTGTAGTTTTATTGATGAACTCTTTTACAATATTTACTTTTGATTTTTCACCAGCAAGTAAAATTGTTTCAACAGTTTCATCATCTTGAGGGAACATGACATCAACATTATGTTCAGTTTTAATTTTTTTTAAAGTTTGACCATTCTTTCCAATAACAAATTTTCTAAGTTCGGGTTCAATTGTAATTTCTTCAAGTTTGAGTTTTTTCTAAATAATTTTTTTTTTTCGATTATTATTTAATTACTCTTTCTTTTTTTTTAAAAAAAAACGAACATATTGAGCCAAAATATCAAGGACTTCTTTTCTAGCAGCTTCAACTTCTTCTTTTTGTCCTTCAATATCGATACTATTAAATTAAAATAAGTTTGAAAGTTTTTTTTTTTTTTTTTTGAAAAAATAAAAATTCACCTGTTTGGGCCAACATTAATGAATACTCCTTGTTTTCCTTTTTCTAAATCTTTAATTGCATATTTTCCCTTGAGTTTCATAAAACGTTTGAGTGGTGCTCCATCAATTGCAATTTCTTCAAGAGCAACTGAAGCAGCCTAATAAGTAAAAAGAAAAGAAGAATTAAATTTTATAGAAGAGGGAAAAAAAAGAAGGAAAAAAAAGACAAACCTTATCTAAAATCATTTTAAGAGCATTTAAAATTTGACTTTCTTCGCCAAAAACAACAACATTTTCACTTGGAGTGGTAAGGGGAGGGATTTGAACGTGACAACCTGGATTTTTTTTAAAAAAAAACATTAAAGTGAAAAAAATTGAAGTGAAAAAGAGAAAGAAAGAAAGAAATTACCAGTAACTTGGAATATTTCAGCCAAATTTGCACCTTTTGGTCCAATGATAAAACGATGTTGTTTCTTGTTAACAGAGACAGTGATTGATTTAGTAGTACGTTTCTATTTTAAATAATTCAATATATAAAAATTACTTTTCCTTTTAGAAAGTGAATTTTTTTTTTTAAAAAAAAAAAAATGAAACCTTTTCAGCATAGATATTTTGAATTTCTTTTAAAGCTTGAGCAACTTGTTCTCTTTGTCCGAGGAGAGTGAGTTCCTTTTCAGTTGAATCAGAGGGTGGGATATGAATTTTTGCTCCAGTTTCAGTAGATATTCTTTTAATATTTTCATTATTTTGACCATAAACAAATCTTTGATATTGTTCTTCAATAAGGAAAGTTTCTTTGACAAAGTTCATCTAGAAAATTTTTAAAAAAAAAATTTTTATAAAAAAATTTTCTAAAATCTGAAGAAGAAAGAAAGAAAGAAAGAAAGAAAGAAAGATTTCTACTTTTTCATCTAAAAAGGCTTTAACTTGTAATCTTGCATTCTCAACTGCAGCACGATCACCACTAATTAAAACAAATTCTTCACCTTTTGGAACATTCAATTTTGCACCTGTTTTTTCTTGAAGAGTTTTCAAATTAGATCCAGCTTTTCCAATCAAAACGCTAACATAATCTTGGGGAACAGCAACTTTGATTTCATACTAATCAATTTTTTTTTTTTTTTTTTTTTTTGTGATTAGTTTTGATTTCTTTAACACTCTCTTTCTCAAAAATAAATAAAAAATAAATTAAACTTGTTTTGATAAACTTGATAAAAGTTTTTTCTTTGCCATTTGAATATTTTCAGGTTTTCCAGTAATTAAAACGTTCATTGATCCATTTTTTGATCTAGTAACTTCGACAACAGTATCTTTTTTATTTACAAAAAAAAAAAAAAAAAAAAAAAAATCAATAATTTATTAAGAAAAAAAAGAAAAAGAAAAAAGAAAAATACCAGTTTCATTCATAACATTTTTACAAATTTCAGAATGAGATTTATCTCCAAAACCAGAAGCACGAACTTGTTCAGCAATAATAGTTAATGTTTCACTTGAATTACGAGTTTTCTTTGTTGCATTTGAAGCCCAAGGAGTAGTTTGAGTTGTTTTTGGTTTTGTTGAAGTAGGGAGAGATGGAAACATGTCAAAGTAAGTACCAGGAGAGCTAGTGGTAGTTCCAGTTGAAGCTGAACTAGAACCAGAACCAGAGGGTTGATCTTGAGTAGTTTCTTGATCTAATTCTTCATTGGATCCATTAGGTTCATCATTAGCAGCCATCAAACGAGATCTTCCAAAACCAGGTGGCTCATAAGGCACGAAACCTGAGGCATCGAAAGGTTCAGAGTTTCCAAGATCCATTTCTTTCTGTTAATATGTTTTAATTATTAGAATACTATTATAATATTAAAATGTTAAAATGTTAAAATATTTTAGAAATATATTGAATTGAAAGAATTTTTCTTCATTTTAATGGTTCAAGTTCAACTATTTTTCTAAATATTGTTCTTCTTCCTTCTTGAATTCATAACTTCTCTTTAACATCTTATTCACATTCAATTAACAATTCCATTCTACATTATATACATTTTTATGAACAGTTATATTGTCTATTGTAATGTTCAAGTTTGAATTCCAATCCATCAAATTTCAATCTCTTTGAAAGATGATTGAGTAATAACATTTTTTTGAAAATATATGTTTCTAAATTGAAAAGAGAAGTATTTGGACTCTAATATTAATATTAATAAATGTTATAGATGTTCTTATTGATCATTATTTAATGTTAATAATTAAGATGATGATGATGATGTTTTAATGAAATCTTTTAATGTTACAACGATGGAAATCTTTATAACAAGCTACCAACTTCTTTATCAATCAAAAATACGATACTATACTCTCTTCATTAAAATTAACTCTTCTATTATATTTATAATGATTGATTATCAAGTAACTTAGTTGATAATTACTGATTTAAATGTTGATTTCAATATTGATAATCGATTAAAATGATGGAAATCTAGGAAATCTCTATTCTATTCATCACAAAATTCCATTAAATCAAATAACAAAATTATAATAACTATACTACTTCCTCATTATAATATAACTATTCTATAACATGATAACATTGATAATGTTTGATTAAATATTGATAATCGTTGATAATTGTTGATTTAAAATGATGAAAGTAAGAATTTAGAATTCTACTATTGAAAGAATCTTTGCTTTCAATTCAATTCTAAAGAAGAAAACTTCTTTATTATAAATTCTATAACATAATGATAAGTTACTAGTTGAAAAATGAACTATTTAACGATCTATAGTATTACATTGGTTGATAATTGTTGATTTAAATGTTGATAATGTTTGATTCAATATGATGATGAATTGATGAAAGGTTTTGGAGAATTCTACAAATCATTGAAAGGTTTCTTCTTTATAATAAATTCTTTAATAATACTATTATAAGTTCCTAGTTGAAATAACTATTCTATAGTATTATATTGTTGATAATTGTTGATAATTGTTGATTTAAGTGTTGATAATGTTTGATTCAATATGATGATGAAAAAGAATTCTTTTTGTCAGAAATCTTTGTTCTCAGAAGACAAAACTTCTTAACAATTACAAATTCTCATTATCCTACATTAGTTCCCTAGTTGAAAAATGAACTATTTAACTATTCTATAGTATTACATTGGTTGATAATTGTTGATTTAAGTGTTGATAATGTTTGATTTAGTATGATGAATGAATTGATGAAAACACGAGGGAAACCAAAAAAAAAAAAAATTTTTTTTTTTTTTTTTTTTTTTTTTTTTTTTTTCAAATTTCTTATAACTCCAATACCTCCAATAACTCCAATATCTCCAACTTATACTACCTATTCTCCTTCATTTCATTCTCCCAAACACTCACTTTCATCTATTTCATAGTTGTACTATTCCATTTCATTTCATTTAAGTTTGAATTTTTGTTTTTTTAAAAAAAATTGAGTTTGAAGTTCTAATTATTGGCAAAACTTTAGGGTTGAGATAGAATGAGAAGCTTGATAAGTTGAACGAATGAGTTATAAGCTTATGATTGAGAATTATAATTAACTTATTGATATTTTTAATGGATTCAATTTCTTTGATATGTGAGCTTTGTATTGATATCTATTAACAAAGGAAGTGTAAAGGTTGGCAAAATTGAATTAGTCTCTTATCTATTATACAATTCGTACAATTAAATAGGATAATAATGAATTGATACTTATTATTGGAGATTGAGATCTAATGCTTCTATTTATTTAATTGTTTGATTTGAGAATAGAATATCACTTATTTTAAAGAATATTTGAATTGAGTTACATCTTATCAGTCATGATAATTAATGTCGATATCTATTAACAATTTTAAATCAATATTAGATTTGTAATAACAACCTTTTAAAGAAGAAGAAGAAGAAGAAGAATGGGATACTGTGAAAAGGATGGAAAAGATTATCAATTTCATGTAACTCGTGAAGAATTTGCTGAGATTAAAGAAAAGGATGTTCGTGGTGGAGCATATGATTCAGAAACAAATGTAATTCATTATATCTTATTTTTTGAAATCAATACATATAAAAAGAAATGATACTATTAAGTCAATCTTCTTATCATTTTGATAGACAATTGATTGGGAATGTCCTTGTCTTGGATCTGCAATGCAAGGACCTTGTGCTGAAGAATTTAAACAAGCATTTGCATGTTTTATTTATTCAAAGGAAGAAGATAAAGGCTCGGATTGCGTTCCTGAGTTTAGAAAAATGCATGAATGCTTTGTTAAACATGATGTTGGTAAAAAACCTGAGAGTGATGATGAAGAGGATGCAAGTGAACAAGATGCGTTTTTGAATAGAAGATCGGTTAAC
>ERZ778024.2437-NODE-2437-length-16415-cov-3.700244_pt1 | contig 16415 bp, 16 predicted proteins | sample MGYA00375754_ERZ778024 | MGnify/ENA primary metagenome ERZ778024 (study PRJEB29350, sample SAMN05389827) | bioreactor metagenome | isolation source: Thiocyanate bioreactor | place: South Africa: University of Cape Town | collected 2014-02-18 ...
AAAATTTATAATGATGGTTAAAATAAAACTAAAATCAGGTGAAATTGACCTAAGTTATACTGAGAAGGATTTTCAAAAAAATAAGCAATTAAAACGGCATAAATAACAACAACGATAGTAATAGGAAATAACTTTCTAAATACTTTTTCTTTATAGAAAAGAAATAAGTGAGGAACCCAGGCAATTAAATTATGAGTTTTTAGTTTCATTAGTCTTCCCATGACAAAAACAACCAACTAAATGGTCGTTAACCATACCCACAGCTTGCATCAAAGCGTAACAAGTAGTGCTGCCTACAAACTTAAATCCTAACTTTTTTAGTTCTCGCGACATTTTATCGGAAATCACTGTTTTCGCGGGAACTTCATTAAACTGTTTCCAATGATTAATTATTGGTTCCCCATCAACGAAACGCCATAGAAATTCCGTAAGATCTAATCCCTGCATACGCATACGTAGTAAAATCTGTGCATTGTTGATAATCGCATCAATTTTAAGGCGATGACGAATTATTCCCGGGTTACCCATCAATTCAATACATTTTTTCTCATCATAATGCGCAATGATTTCAGGATCAAATTGGGCAAATGCGAGACGATAAGTGGGCCGCTTTTTTAAAATTGTGAACCAACTTAAACCCGCCTGCATGCCTTCTAAATTTATGTATTCGAAGAGTAGACGTTCGTCATAAACCGGTTTGCCCCATTCTTCATCATGGTATTGTTGATACAGGGGATCATCTCCAGCCCAAGGGCAGCGCTCATTCATCTTTTATTCCTTAAAATAGGTGCCACAGTGTACACCGTCTCTAAATTTATCGTAAGGTAGCACCTTTGAAAATTGTCTTCGTATCATTTTTAACTATTTGCAACTATTCTTTAAATATGAGAGTAACCAAGGAAACTAGATGGATGATTTTTTTCAAAATCCGCCTCAATTAGGCAATCAGTATGATGAGGATCGTGTTTTAAAAAAATACCTTCAGTGGAAGCTACCCGCAGATATTCTAACAAGCATTGAACCAGGTCTTCAGCGCTTAGGTCAACGGGCGGTAACCGATATTTATCATTTAGGACAGGAAGCGGAAGCCATGCCGCCACAGCACATCCCCTATGATCCTTGGGGTCAGCGCATTGACCATATAAAAGTATCTCCTGCCTGGCAAGCTTTAGATAGAATCGCAGCAGAAGAAGAGCTCATCGCTACAGGTTATAAACGTGAACAAGGCATTTATTCACGACTTCATCAATTTGCGCGACTTTATTTGTTTCATCCTTCCTCGGCAATTTATAGCTGCCCTCTAGCTATGACCGATGGCGCTGCCCGTGCCATCGAACTTTATGCAGATGATTATTTAAAAAATCATGCGTTAAGGCATTTGACCGCCTCCGATCCTGCACAATTTTGGACTTCTGGACAATGGATGACCGAACGTACGGGTGGCTCCGATGTCAGTGGTACCACGACCATCGCGACAATGACTGATGCGGGCTACATGCTCAATGGAGTCAAATGGTTTACTTCTGCCACCACCTCTCAAATGGCAATGACATTAGCGCGTACCCAGAACGCACCCGCAGGAAGTAAAGGATTAAGTCTATTTTACGTTGAACTGCGCAATGCTGATGGCACCCTAAAAGGTATAAAAATCAATCGACTTAAAGAAAAATTAGGTACTCATGCTTTACCCACAGCCGAATTAACGCTAGAGAACACTCCCGCTCTTCTGGTAGGCAGTATGGGTGAGGGCGTAAAAAAAATATCCTCTCTTTTTAACATTACCCGTTTATATAATGCTTGCTGTGCCGTGGGATATATGCGGCGTGGTCTTGCATTGGCAAGGGATTATGCTCATAAAAGAGTAGCTTTTGGTAAACCACTCTCACGGCACAGCTTACATTTGGAGACACTTGCACAGATGCAAGTAGAATTTTATGGCGCGTTCCATCTTGTTTTTCACGCCATAGAACTCCTTGGAAAAGAAGAATTGAATCAAGCACGTGATCATGAGCGCGCTTTATTACGATTGCTTACTCCTCTTGCAAAGCTTTACACTGCGAAACAAAGCATCGCCTTGACCAGTGAAACACTCGAGGCTTTTGGTGGTGCCGGTTATGTTGAAGATACAGGTCTACCGCAGTTATTAAGAAATGCTCAAGTACTCTCCATCTGGGAAGGAACCACTAATGTCTTAAGTCTGGATGTACTTAGAGCTATGGCGCGTGAGGGTGCAACTGAAGCCTTCCTTCACGATGTCCATCAGCGATTAGAGAAGATTCAACACCACAACCTGGAGGCTGCGAAGCTTCATACCGTAGATGCGTTAAATCAATTAAAACATTATTTAAAAGAACTAGTGCAAACACCCTCTGATCTGCAAGCCATGGGTGCACGCCATTTAGCGTTCTCAATGACACGCATTTTCACTGCAAGTCTTTTACTTGAATATGCACAATGGGAAATCGAATGCCAGGGAGGCACGGAAGCAATTTTAGTGGCGCAGCGCTGGTGCGCTAAAAATATGACGGAATGGATTCCACTAAGTGAACTCCATCAATCTGCTTCACAAACGCTGGCTTTATAAAATTCATAAGAGGTTTTGAGGAATTAGAAATACGCTCTTTTTTAAAATCAGGTGATATCTGTAATCACTCGCTAGCGGATGCCTCGGGGGGTAAATAATTTCGCTCCTGTAGCCAGTGTTTCGCCGTCACTAAATCAGTATATGATTTTTTCTTATCACGAGGATTGCGAAGTAAGTAAGCTGGATGATAACTGACCATAAAGGGGATGCCTAGGTAGTCATGTACTGTGCCACGTAAATCCTTTAACGCCATAGACTGACCGTATAAAAATTGTCCCGCAAACCGTCCTAATGCCAAAATCAATCCAGGTTGCACTAAATCAATTTGTTGGGAAAGATATCCTCGGCATTGATTAATTTCCTCCACGCGGGGATCGCGATTATTCGGAGGACGACACTTTAAGACGTTCGCGATATAAAAATGCTGGTCATCCATACCAACACTAGCCATCATTTGTTGCAGAAGAATACCGGCCCTACCGACAAAAGGCTGCCCTTGCTGATCTTCATGAAATCCGGGTGCTTCACCTATTAACATAAGTTTGGCTTGGGGGTTACCCCGAGAAAAAACCGTATTTCTACGTGTCTTATGGAGCGGACAAAGAGTACAATTAGCTACTTCTGCTGCAAGCTCAGACAAGGGTAATGTGGGGTTACGTATAGCCAATCGCGATAATGTTGTGATTATTATAAAAACACAACATATAGTAAAAAGACATTTTGAGCAAGCACTTAAACAAATCTCAGCCGCTAGCAAACTGTTTCATTTTCTAAAAAATTTGTTACCATAAGTCATCTTTTATTCTCAATAAGCACATTTATGTCGCAGCAAATCACCGAATCTAACGTCGAACATGCAATAAGGGATGGTCGTCTCCGTCAGGCTCAATTAAAAATGTTGCACATGCTAAAACAGGTTGATGCGATATGTCGTAAGCATAAACTCGATTATTGGCTTGATGCTGGAACCCTATTAGGTGCCATACGGCATCACGGCTTTATCCCATGGGATGATGATATGGACATAGGTATGCCCCGTGAGAGTTTTGAAAAATTTCTAAGAATCGCTCCTCAAGAGCTTACCGACGACATCTGGTTACAAACAGCCCAAACAGATCCAGGCTTTTATAATATGGCGACCCCTCTAAAGATAAGGGATCGTAACAGTCGATATATTGAGAAACACGAGCATGGTAACGAACCTTATGTTCAAGGAATTTTTATCGATGTTTTCGTATATGATCAGTTGCCAGAAAATCCACAAATTCGCAAACGCTATAAATTCTTGGCAAAAAAAATAACGCGCTTATTGAGCGCAAAAAAAAGTGCAGTGGCTCTTGGACATCATGCAACAATATACAAAGCTTTAAGTAAATTAATTTCCGCAACCTGGCTTGAAAAAAGAATTGATCAAATTATTAAACGCACGCAACAGATGAATAGTCCTTATCTGGGTAGAGGCTATCACTGTGTAGGTAAAAATTGCTTAACAAAAGCAGATATATATCCGCTTAAAGAATCCGAGTTTGAGGGCGAATACTTTTTTGTTCCTTGTAATTACACCGAACTGCTAGTGCAGCAGTTTGGAGATTATATGACCCCTCCTCCTGAGCATGAGCGGGTACTTCGTCATTGCAAAGAATTAATCCCAATGATCTAAGTGATTTCAATGCCGATGAGTTAGGTTGACCAAGAAAATGACTATTCATGCGGTCATTTTGCTAAAAAAACCGCTAATTTGCCACTATTCAGCCTCAGCATGAACAAAATTAAAACACTAAACTATACTCAAATTGTAAGCCTGTAAAGATATCCGCATTGGATGCGAGGCAGGCGTCAACAAGGAGTTGGTTATGAAATACTTTTACTATTTTTTTTTACTTGCTTTTCCCCCGTATGCTGTCACTTCCCCTCTTCAACAAAACGATGTGTTACTAACCTTAAATCACGAAATCCCCAACAGTAAAACCACTATTTATGCTAATGAATTAGATGCCAACAGAAATCTCAATGAAGTCAGCCGTACCCAAGATTATCCAACCCACATAATTCGCATGGATCATGATATAAAAAATCTTATGTTAACCTGTGATACGGTTCACGAACAAATCAGCAACATCATTGTCAAACCTTTAATCAAGGATGAAATTTCCTACACAATTTTAGTAAATTGTCGCTTTAATCCAGAAACGAACCTGGCCGAAGAGTTTATAATACATAGCTACCTGGACCCCATTAGTGATGCAGGAATTCGCTATTTAGAAAATTATAAGAACGAAAATAACGGTAAGGAGATGTTTGGATATCCCATCCAGATTGAAACAGCAAAAGGCTTGGTCATCTCAATGAATATCACTGTCGGCAATCGTAAGAAACCGGAGCGTCCTCCCCTTATCCTTTATCGACAAGATCGCGGTAATCTTTATTTCAAAAATAATTATGAAATGAAGAATATATTATTTAATGACATCAATAAGCGATTTTTCTCAAATGATCCTGCCTTGATATTGCCCTTTATCGATAAATGGTTTTTCATGCATGCCAATGTTCTGTATAAAAACATTTTAAGCGAGGCCAACTATGCAGAGTTACAACCAGAAAGAATATTTATCATGGAGAAGGGAGACGAAATTTTTGTATCGAACCTCAAGCAGCATTTTGTACATCAATGCAGTAAGTATGAAAACCAACGCTGCTTGGCGGATCCGAGTCATGTTATCCCTAAATAATATCAGGGATAACCATTTTTTATCCTAATTCAGGCATAAAATGTGATTTACGCTTAGCCTTTACCGGCTGTTGTACCTCAAGAATTGCCTTATCATTAACAACTTTGGTAACACATGCGTCTGACCAGACATTGAGCGCAGTTTCCAGCATATCAATGAGACCATAGAAAGGTAATATCACCCACATCAAGGTTATAGGAACATTCATACTTGATAAAAGGCTAATACTGAGAAAAAAACATCCCATAGGAACACCTGCGTTACCAATAGCGGCAACTGTTGCAATGATAATCCATATGCCCATAGTCGGATATGAAATGGCTATTCCATGATTTTGCATCAGGTACATAACAGTTACAAAAATGAACGCAGCGCAGCCGTTCATATTAATACTGGTGCAGAGCGGCAGCACAAAACGACTAATTTCTGGCTTGACGTTTAGGTTCTTTTCAATCGTATTCATGGTTACCGGTAAAGTACCCACGGAAGACTTGGAAAAAAATGCTACAGAAAGCGCAGGTAACATGGCACGCATTGCCGCAAAGGGATGAATTTTATTTTTGGCCAGCCACAGGGGTAATATTATAAAACCCTGAATTAAATTGGCTAATACAATAATCAATAAATATTGACCGATTCCTTTGATATCCATTCCCGAGCGTAACTGCACCACCGTTGCGGTCATAAAACCAAAAAGGGCTACAGGAATAATCGCAATGACCCAGCGCGTCATCACTAAAAACATCGCATGGGCACCCCGAAAAAAATTCGTCAGTGATGCCCGGGCGTCATTATCAGGTATTTGGCGTACGGCAATACCTATAATTAAACTTAAGAATAAAACACCAATCACCTGCTGTTCCAAAAATGGCGAAAGGAGGTTAGAGGGGATGATATTGGTTAAATAAGCAAGATAACCCAAACTGTTTTTCTCTTGACTTAAATGCGGCTCACTGACCTGCACCGAATGGGGTTGAATTAAAATATATAAAAGACAGCTCACTGCTGCAGCGACAATGGTCGTTGCAAAAGTATACCTTAACGCTCGATGCCATACATTTTTCATTAATCCATCGGTGGTGTAGTTTGCTAAAGTGACAATAATCGATAAAGAAATGATGGGTAAGCTAATGCATTTAAAAATTTTTATAAAAACATCAGCAATGAGTAATCCTAAATCTTTTAGAAAAGGTATCTGGGTTAAACCGCTGATAATTCCTAAACTAATCATTAGGGCATAAATTAAAGGGGTACTGAATTTAAACTTACTGCTAACTTTATGTGCCGCACACATGGGAAAACTCCTCAAATTAAACTAAAGGGGATTGAGTGTTTAGCAGCAACAACAAGTTGAGGAAATGAGGAGAGAAGACAGATTTTTCGTGTAGACTGATTGCAGTATATTCAAGAACATACAATTCCTTGGTGATTAAAATATGAACAAACAGAGCTATTTTAACATATTTAACCAAACTGTCAATAATAGCAGCGTACGGTTATAGCTCGGTTAATCACTACGATTGTTGAGTACGAGCATGTTTTTTAGGCGTGCGATGCGACTGTAAGCTTCCTCAATTCGCTCAAGGCTGATATGTTCTTCCAACACCAAGCGCTCAATTCGTTCAATGACCTCAAGAGCGTCCACTTTAGCCCATTGATTAGCAAATATGAGCATATCCGTACCCGCATTTATTGCCAATTTCAATGCTTCATCCATACTATAACGCTGAGTAATCGCTTGCATTTGTAAATCATCACAGACAACAACACCCTGGTAACCCAAATCTTTTCGTAATAATTTATTTAACACCCGATCAGATAAACTAGCTGGCAAACCATCTGCATCTAGATGACGATTCATAACATGAGCCGACATGATCATCGCTGGAATATTTTCTTCTTTGATTAACTCGCGATACGGAATTAGTTCTTCTTCACAATAAGTATCCGTTACATCAACACATAACTCATGGGTATCCTCCAAAGCGCTACCATGTCCCGGAAAGTGTTTGTAACAACTCGCGATGTCATACTCACCAAAGATTGCAACAAACGTACGGGCAAGCTCAATCACCCGATGAGGATCAGCTGAATAACTTCGACCCAAGGCACCAATGATGCCCTGCTCTTGCTGCAGGTTCAGATCGATTACAGGGGCAAAATTTAGATTAAAGCCTAGAAATTTTAACGTTTCTGCCATTTGGCGAACTTCTATTTCTATCTCTTCTGGAGACTTTTTCGCTAATTCGCAAGCACTTAAAGTCGTAAAACAATCATCGATATGCGCCAAACGGTTTATTGCGCCACCCTCGTAATCAATCCCGATAAACAACGGAAGAGGATTGACCTCGTCTCGGATTAACCAGGAATAGTGATTTAATTGATAATTAAGGTGTTTTATTTGCTCGAGATTGATTAGATTTTTTTCATGATTCTGTTGCGGTTCTTTATCAAATAATATAACCCCGCCTAACCCATCTTGAGAAAGCCACTGAGCTACAGCACAACTCTCATGAAGTTCGCTGCCGGAGAACCCCATAATTAACATCTGGCCAATTTTATTTCTTAGTGTCAACATCGTTCCATCCTTAACCACTATCAGAGTTCGGTATCCTATTCCATACCCTACTATTGTAGCAAATTAGCCATAAAATCATAATGATTTAGGTGGAATCACCGGGATTTTTGAAAAATCACATTTACATGTATTAACCGCTTCGGGCGGTAAAGGAACTTCTGAAAAATCACTTGAAAAACAAACGGATACATTCCAGGCAGAGTCTCCTGGATTAACTGCGCTCGGTAAAGACCAGAAATTTTTTGCAGAATAGATTTTTCCTTTTTCACTCTCCCAAATAGAAGGAGTAAAGCGCGCTCGATACATGAGTTTTTGACCATTAGTTTTACAAGGAAACGTAACTCGCGTCCAGCTTTCACCCGCAGGAACTGTAACCGTGGTAAGCGTTTGGGCGCTTATCGCATCCATCACCTCAACACTCACATTATATCTTAACCAGCAATTATCTTTAGCTAAGGTGTAGTAACAAGTTATGGCCCATAATGGGGAAGAAATGGAACATAATGCGAAAATCAAGGCTCGAAGTAACATGGGGCTAATCCCTATCTTTGAAATCGTCTCTTTAACTAAGTATATACAAAGAGTGATGTAAATGATAAAGCAATAAAAAACACAATTTCTCTACTTTTAGGGTTGATTTTATTGTGCGACCTGATAAGCTTGCCCGGATACGGAGAGATGGCCGAGCGGTCGAAGGCGCACGCCTGGAAAGTGTGTATACGGCAACGTATCGAGGGTTCGAATCCCTCTCTCTCCGCCAGAAAATATTCCCATGTTATACAAACAGCTCTAAGGGATAAGGTAATGAAAAGAATTTTGACGCTCCTATTTATTGCAACAGATATGGTGCTGTCGTTCACTGCCTTTGCTGGACGTTATTCTCCACAACTCACCTCTCAAGATCAACCATGGTCGGTAACAGCAAGTGTTGGAAACGGAAATTATCAGGTCACGGCTAATGAACGTAATTTTGCGCTTGGAAGACTAGCTTTGGGAAATGAAGTACTACTTGCCGGTGACATTGCACTTGGTTTGGAGCTTGGTCTACAAACCGGTAATAAGATTTGCTTGACCAAACCGGGTAAAAATATCAGTTTACTTCGATGGTCTGCCCTGCAAACTACTCTCTCCCCCACTTTGGATTTTTTGCTTACGACAAAGACAGATCCTTTGTTTGATAGTTCCTTTTTTGCTCAATTAAAAGGTGGTCTTGCCTATCGACACTGGAAAATTGACCGCGTACCAGTCAATGAAATATCTCAATTTGCCGGAGAAATTCAGGCAGGTTTGGGCTATCCCATTACTGCTTTGGCAAATCTCAGTGTGTTGTATCAAGGTATTTATGGCAATAAACCCAACGCTCAACTGAGTTCTTATACTCAAAATGAGATATTAACTAATATTCCGACATTACACGCTATTCTTTTAGGTTTATCGGTAAATTTATAATTCCTGTACACTCCCTACTATGAGATTCAATAAAGAACAGAGAGTGTTTTTTTGAATCAAAAAACTAGACAAGAAGCTCAATTTTGGTCAACATGTGCTCTTTGAAATGCAAATAGGTAATAAATATGTATTTATTACAGCGATTATGTGTAGTCTTTGTAAGTGTACTCTGGATGACACATTCATCTTATGCAAACACAACTTTAACTTCAGCTAAGAGCGATTAAGCTGTAGAAACAGCTGTCTTAAAGCATATCAATGAATATCGCATACACCACGGACTATCGCTACTAAAAATGGATAATTACTTAGTTCGTGAGGCACGTGCGCATTCTCAAGATATGGCGAAACATCGAGTTCCTTTTGGTCATACAGGATTCATGACACGAATGAAACAAGCACATCTGAAAATAAAAGATTCAGGGGCAGGAGCAGAAAATGTGGCCTTTAATTACAAGGACGCACAAACAGTGGTGCAGCAATGGTTAACAAGTCCAGGTCATAAACGCAATATTGATGGTCATTTTAATTTGACGGGGATTGGAATCGCTCGGGATACAAAAGGAAGAATTTACTATACCCAGATATTTCTTCGCACCGATAAGCACCCAGTAAAAACCTACCCGCGCCATCATTCTCATTTGTTTGGTATTTCTTTTGGTAGACACTCATAAGTATAAACCTGGGTAATTTAAGAAGGTTAAGATTACTGCATTCAATGTAATATTCGCTTTGATATTTGGCCTATCGTTTCGTTGCACGCATAATAATTTTCGTGCAATAGACACATTTATTGCGTGAAATTATCAACTATTTTCAATGCCAGCTCTTGTACCTTAAGCCAGGTATTTTCTATGCGGGAACCACTGCACCAATCACCAACAGCCGCTAACCGCAAACTATTATCATAATAAAGTTCATTATTTATCTTATCCCCCGGTAGTTTATCCAGCAAAGCATAGCGCCAGCGATGCAGGGAAAAATATTCCGGTTCGCTTATGTCAAATTTTAGAATTTGCTGCAGCTCATCGCGTAAAAAATATTCTGTCTTTTCTAAATCATCATCTATGTGCATTTCCGCCCATTCATTACTAGAATGCACAACCAATGTTGTGTGATGATGGTTGCGCCCAGGTTTTGTGGAGTTAACAGCGATCCATTCTAACGGACTATTTAAAATTTTTGCAGCCATCCATGAATGGCTCCACTTTTTATGAAATCCGAACATAAGAGCATAACAAGCCAAAAATTTACTCTGGTTTAAAATCGAATCCTGAGGCAAGAATTTATTAAAAAGATTCAAGGTTTGCACAGGTGGAGCTGTTGAAATAACCCAATCATAATAACCCAATGAGCTTCCATCTTTATCGAATAATTCCCAGCCCAGCTTACTTTTTTCACCAAGAGGGGCAACCTCACAATGAAAATTAACTTTTATATTTTCAGCCAGTTTTTTACAAAGGCTACTCATCCCAGGCGTTGCAACATAGTGCGGTTCGAACCATATCCGGTCAGTCATCCTCTTTCCCTTTTCAAGGGTTGCAACTTTCCCGCGCCATTCTTGCACCACACCCGAAGAAAAATACGGCATAAGAAATTTTTTAAAATGTTTATTACGTACAGTAAAATACTGTGCGCCATGATCAAAATAAAATTCGTCGGCATAACGAGTAGACATGCGCCCACCAACACCCCGGGCTTTTTCAAATACAGTAACTTCAGCATGCTCACCAAGAACTTGTGCAAGTGTTAAACCGGACAGGCCTGCGCCCACGATGGCAATCGATAATTTCATTCATTAAATCCTTTGATAACAGCAATAAAATATGCTTTCTGCAGCTCTTCATGTTTAACCTGTCTGAATGTAGTCCCTCGGGCTACCCACTGGGATTAAAATTTATCTCCTACTCATTATTTAGACGAACGACTTACATATTTTGACGATAGAACCAATTTATTCTCATTTTCGATTTCTTTATTACCAGAGAATAAGCTTAATTTACGCAAGGGTGAATCAGCTGTTTGTGTTTTAACATTGGCAATCAGATTAAATAAGTTAAGTGCAGAGGCTAGATAAGGATTCATAGCTTCATCTGAAACACTTTGAAACTCATCCATCAGTTCTTTTGTTGGAGCTAAGTCCTCATCATTAGGCGCTATAAGAAAAAACTTTCCCGATTGATATTTATCTTGACCCAACTGCTCATGTTTTAATGTACTTGAGGATAAAATAGTGGTTATTCCACTTTGCATGAGTTTCTCGACTGTATTTTTTAAATCAGGGTTATTTACGTCAGGTTGATGGGTTAAATCAATAATACATACAGCTAACTTAGGAAAAGCTTCGAGTTTTAAATACTCTATTTGACTGACATCGATTACCAACACACGCGCTTTACTTTTAGCATGAGTGAGGGTAGGTACATTATCCTTCTTCATATCATCAAAAAAAGCACTGATTTCAAAATAAGTTTCATTAAAGAGGTGGATGCATGCTTTATCTTTTACTTGCCTCTTGTACCGATGCCCATAAACCAGCATGGGTAAATTAATCGCCTGTTGGCCACTGTCGGTAAAAAATAATGAGACATGTTTCGCATTGATGCCTAAATGATGTCGACAATAACCCAGCTCTGTTTCCCGCAGAATACGCACCGGATCGTACACAGGTTTTTTTTGCATAAGGATAGAACAATTAAACGCATTAATAATAAGGCTATACTCAATAATATTTTCAATATACCGTACTGCTTGGTAGAAAAGTATATCTCCGCTATATTGATCTTGCTGATTGAGTAATTCAACTGCTTCATTCACATTTTTAAATAATTTTTTATAAGCATGTAAAAACGAATGTGAGAAAGATAAGTCTTCCTCCAGCTTGAGCTCGACAGCCATTTTTCTAGCATAGAATACAGTATTGGTCAGTAAAGCCAGAATTTCCTTGGGCTTGGTATCTACTACGGCCTCTTCATAGGTGTGCTCAGTGAGTGGCAACTTTTTTTCTGCAAAGATGTACTCTTTGAAAAACTTTTCTACGCCAGACTTAATCGACTGAGAACCATATTTTTCAATATAAGCTTGGGCTTGATTAAAGGTTGAAAGCATCTTTCTATCACTATTAACTGCTGATTGAATATAAGTATGTTGTCCTTTTTTATTCGCATCATAATTTTTAATCGCCAGCACTTTTTTTACAACGCTAGAAGTCTGTTGTTCAAAATCAAAACCAGTTAATACATCATCCAGCTCAAGCAAACTCGCCACGACGACTTTATCAAATACACCTGGTTCAAGGCCCAGCGATAAACGCATGGTCAAAACCCCGGCATCTGTGAGTGTTGGCCGTATAAAACCAAAACTCTGTCTCCTCTCAGCGCGCAGACATATATTTTTTTGTTTAAGCTTAAATTGAAGAATGCCGCTAAATACTGCAATTAAAGCATTCGTAACCCCCTCCTTAATCGCAGCTGAAGTGTCCTTAAACTCAGGATAAAAGCGAACATACAAACACGTAGTATTTTTTTGTTTTTGACGAACACTTATCTTTTGCAGCTTTAATCGCTCTACTTTGCGTTCCAAGCGTCCTACACGACGCAGCCGATAAGCCATCATCTGCGATCCAATCGCGCGCTCTTGGGGTAATACGTTCATTTTTTCAAATTGCGCACGATATTCCTGTAACATCAGAAAAGTATCAAAACCTTTTTTAAAAGCATTTTTGGAAGGAGGTAAAACAGCAGTCAACTTTTCAAATAGAAACTTTTGCGGTTTTTTTTTCTGGCGGCTAGCTAACGCTAATCCATTCATTAATATAGATAAATTATTACGCCGCAGCCCCGAGTGGGCAATAGCTAGATTCGCAAAACCACTCGGATTTGCTCCTTTATTCGGCTCTCCAGTTTTGGGATCAAATTGCCTAACCTGCGAAAAACCTTCTGGATCAATATCTTTTAGCATTTTATAATAAGCAGTACTCATGGGAAGGCGATTTTTTTTATCAAATCCTCCCAGATTACGGTAAAGTTTTGCCTGGGGATGCTTTCCTTGAGAGCGACCGTATTGTAAACAATATCCCGAATTGTACTCTCTATCTTGGGACGCAGCGTGATGTTGATACGGGGTGACCGTCGCCATATGCATGAACATATTAATAATATGTGCGGAATAGGCAACCATAAAATTTAAATCACCCTGAAAATGTTTCGCATCCTCAATAAGGCGAACATACATTCGCTGAAAACTATGCTCCCCCGTTTTTTGCCATTGTTTGTTTGTGTCTGCGGTATTATCCAGGTGGAGCTCGTCATTACTTGCAGTATCCGATTCAATATCCTGTTGCAACTTCTCTTCAAGGTATGTGGTAATTTTACTTTGGATGTCCCCCACTCTCTTGTCCCGTGAAGATGATTTTTTTAGTTGTTTTAATATGTGGCGTAACTCATCATCACGTTGGCCCTCTCTTAGCATTCGATTAACATTGTTGCGAAAATTTGTAAAATCTGTTGAACAACTTAAATCATATGTGGTTTTGGTAGTTAAAGTGATTTCCATTCGTTAGACTCAGTCATGCAAATAAAGAAGGAGTATATCATTTATTCACTGTGCTTATACTTTGATTTATACTGAAACTAAACAAGAAGTGTGTTTTCTCAACCACACACATTGAATATCAGAATGAACTTCATAAAAGAACGCAATTTATAGTTGTTATGCAGTATTATAAAAATACTTCTATATACTCATCCTTTGAACTTATTATATTTTCGCTGCAGGGTGACTGGAGTCCGTCACACTCTAATTTCTCGAGTCATTCAGACTATCCAACACGAACATGCCCGTATGCTTTGTTTAGGTACAGGCACATCACCTACTCGCGTTAACTCCTTAGGAGGGCAAGTTAACGCAAGAATTTTTGTCCATAATTACAAATTAGAGGATCTAAATGAGTTTATGTTTTCTTCGCACATGACTGGATGGTTCATTTCCAGAGACTGGTATTGCCCTTGAGTGCGCATGGCAACCATTTTCTCTTTCATAGCGCATTGAGTTGAAAGTAGACCTTGTTTTTGCTCTGATAAGTTGATTTTTGCAGTTGCTGGTGGCGTTGGATCGGGTAAATCGATTCCATGCTTGGCAAATGCTCGCGTTGCATACGCACGTAAATGCTCGGGGAAAGCACCGGGCTCACCTGAAGGAATCATAAAGTGTTGACCACCTAGTTTGGCCGCCATCTCAGCGCATTTATCAATACTTTCTTTAGTCCAATTATTAGAAATCATCCTGCCGCCTAATCCATTGCGCATAACCACGAACGTTGAACTATCTTCACAGGTAACTTCATAAATGTCTTTAAAAAATTGATGCGTATGATCCCCTGCATCCTTTTGTTTTTCTCTCTTATCCTCAGAAATTGTCTGAGGAATTTTTGTGTCAGCAGACTTTTCGAGCTCGGTTTTATAGAGTCTCGAATTAGACTTCTTTATAAAATCTGGGAGCGCTTCCAGGTCACATTTCTTTACCGAAAGATGCAGTTCGCGTGCTGTATGTTGAATTTTTTTATTAAACTCTTCTTGCTCTGCTTTAGATAATGAATTGTTTTTGATTTTATTGAACTCTTTTAACGCTTCATCACCAACCAAATAATATTTCATTTTCTATCCCATCCATTTATCTTTAAGGTATTTTGATTGGTTTCAAGCCATTTTCAAAGAACTTCTATAGCAATATTCTGTAAAAATCCAGTAAATGTTCATAGAGCCAGGGGGGCTGATTGATATCCTTCCTCCAAAGTAGAACTATCGAAAGAAACAGAGTCGCTCCCTATTTTGATAAATGGATCCTATTAATAACTCCTCTTAAAAATGAAGTGTTAAGACGACAAACCTGTGTGATTTTACCCATTTACTCAGCATAAACGTATTACGTTATAAAGTGGTATCCAACTTTAAGCGAAAGATCTCACCATTGAGCTCAATTGTATCCCCTGCGATCATCTTCTTTCTTTTTTGTTTTTCGATGGCGCCATTTACCAACACCAATCCTGAAGCTATCAGGTCCTTTGCTTCTGCTCCACTTGAGGCAATCCCCTCAAATTTCAGAATTTTAAAAAGTTCAACCTGTTCTTTATTAATAAAAATATCCTTCATACTATCAATACTCCAGTAATTATGGGTTATCGCAATCTTTGATTTTTAAGGAAGCAAGATAGAGCGTTTCTATTTTAGACCTTGCCCAAGGTGTTTTACGCAAGAATTTAAGACTTGATTTAATGCTGGGGTTCGAAGAAAAACAATTTATCTTGACTCGTTCAGCTAAGCCCTCCCAACCATAACAAGTTAATAAATGCTTTAAGATAGCCTCCAGGGTAATACCGTGCAGAGGATCGTTAGAATTTTTTTCCATCAACTATACCTTTTTTGTGCACAATTGCGGTCTAGACTTGGGCTGAACTCTACCACATCAAATACTATCCCTAACAGCCTGCGAGCCAAAAATTTATTAAATCTAATTAGGCAAGTGGATTGCGCAACTGCTTTTAAAAATCACTCTGGACATGTTAACCAACCCTCAAGAAAAGAGAAACTGTTTACTTAGGTTTATGCAGCTTATCATGCTCATTGCGTGCGGTATCAGCTGCTTTCTTTGTCGTTTGCGCAAGTCGTGCTCCGGAGGCTCTATCTAACAAACTTCCTATCTGAGCAGAATGTTCTTGTGGAAGGATTTGTTCAAAAAATCTGACAGCCGCTCCTCGCGTATACGCTTTTTGTTCAGATGTGTTGCATTTTATTTCTTTTAATACCTCGGAAATCGTGTCTTTTTGCAGAATTTCACAGTCAGGGAAAATTGTGGCTAAATCATTTAACATCGTATTACTGGTTACTAAACGCTGAAAATTTTGCGGTTTAATGAGAAGCTCAAATAATTCTTGACTATGGTCAGGAAACAAATTCGCAAGATTACCTACGACAACAACATGCGTGACTAAGCGCTCAAAATTATGCGGCTCTAGGAGTGATTGAACTTGTTTTTCGTAACTAGAATTTTTAGCGGCTGCTTCTAATATTCGCTCAAT
>ERZ778024.2471-NODE-2471-length-16125-cov-57.177536_pt1 | contig 16125 bp, 10 predicted proteins | sample MGYA00375754_ERZ778024 | MGnify/ENA primary metagenome ERZ778024 (study PRJEB29350, sample SAMN05389827) | bioreactor metagenome | isolation source: Thiocyanate bioreactor | place: South Africa: University of Cape Town | collected 2014-02-18 ...
ACTCTTGTTCTGTCTTTCAAGACCTGACAATCAACGAAACAAAATGCAAATTCTTCTCTCTCTCTTTCGCCTTCTTTCTTTATTTTTCTTCTTCTCTTTTTCTTTTTTCTCGTACGTTTTTTTTTCATACACACAATCATTCGGTGATTGTTACTGTTTCGAAAAAATGGACATAAATATTGTCTGGGTATTCAACTAAAACAAAACAAAACGTATGTTAGCGTACTATTTCGTATCACTTCACACTGATTTCATTTGTGACGTTTCTATTTTTTGAATATCAACTTTACATTTGAATGAAACCAATAACTTGAAGCCTATCAAATTTCTACATTGATATTTCGTGTTTTGTTTCACAATGAGAAGCTAGTTATTAATAATATGTTGTTATGACTCAAATCACATAAAAAAATATTAATAGAAACAGAAGACTTTTCATTACAAGTTCCTCCTTAACAAATAATAATAATAGTTAAAAAAAAACGAAAAAGATTCGATATCGAGAATCAAAGTATGCCGAAGAATTCCTATCGACCATAAATACAAAAATTTTTGCGTACCTGCACGTCTATTGAGGATAAGAAAACATACGATATCACATAAAATCATATCAAACAACTCTCATAGATCACTCATAGCTATTGTGAAGAAATAAAATTTTATTTTGTGCACGATATCGTTTATTAACACATACCCCTTCAATGAAGATAACGATTCCATTTTATTAGTGTAAAAAATAAGCAATGTATATAAACAACTGTTACTAACACAGAAGATTTTGGGTCAAGACGGTTTTAGCACATGATAATTACTGTGTATCGATGTGGTTTGTTATCGGAGCCGACACATTTGGAAACAAGCCGCGAGCTATGGCACCTCTTTCAATTGTGTCTAAATCGGCCTGATGTAAATGCACTCGTGTTCGTGCCACTCGAATGTAAAAGCCAATCGAAAATAATAAAAATGGAAATCCAACAAGGCATAATGTCACGACTGCTGCTATAGCTGCCCGTTCTGAGTAACCAGCGACTTTTATCCAAAATATGAGACCAAGTTCGAGAATAAATAAAAATAAACCGAGACCAGTCGATACAATCCATGCAATTTCGATACAAACATCTAACTCTGAAAGAGGTTTATGATTTTCATGGCCAATCCAAACATCGCTATGACGTATGACACTTTTTATTTCAGGTAAAATGCACATTGACATGAGTAATGCAAGTAAATGCATACCAACAAGTAAACATGAGACAATAGCATAAAAGATGATAAGTGTGTCGTTAGGATTACGACTAGTATATGCATCAAGTGAAAGTTCGACGATGGCTACCTTGGAAAAAAATAAAAGGAAAAGTGTAATTATATATAAAATGTGAATAAAAAGTTACGATAGCAAAACCACTTAGTAATGCTGAAGTTTCATTGATACTTTCAAGTTTCGATTTTTTGTAGAAAAGATTCTGTAATCGTGGGTCATCGTGACGACCTTTTTCTATAATATAAACATAAAGATTGACTAGAGGAAATAACCATTTAACGATAGAAAATACTTTTGCCATTCGGTTCTATGATTTCTTTATGTGAAGCAATACCCACAAGACGCGTACAAAAATGCATTCTTCTCTCTACTTCGATTTAATTTATAGAATAAAGGATCAGACATCTTCACGTTCTCTTTTGTATTGTTTTATCGTAATAGTCAATCGAGCAGAAATAATCTATTACAGAAGAAGATAAACTAGAAGGTTAATAGATTAGAAACAGAAGAAACATATTAGATTCGACATATGATCTGCAATAAATTGGATATATACATATATATTCTTTTCTCAGATTTACATTTGATGACACATGTTGTTCTTATTTTGAAGTGGTATGTTATTTCTTTTTGAAATTTTTCTCCGGTAGCTAGACTTATAATAATTTGAAAAAATGCAAATCGATTCGTGGATCGGTTGTAAAATAATATTTACTGATTGATTATTAATTTTGAATAAAATATGTGCATAGTATTGTAAATCATCGACGTTTTACCTATTCGTATTAATATGAATTATAATTTCAATAACATCGAACATGATGAATAAATACGTTAATATATTCGAATTTGATTTGTGCAACTAGCCTTGACAACAAAAGTAACAACGTAAATTACAGATTGATTTCTTGGTACTGATGAATCACGATTCTACATCAATGCATGTATATTGCCCGTAAAATAGTGAGAAAGGCGTTAGACATTTATTTCGTATTAATATTATACAAATGTATACGTTATTACATTGAAGTAGTTCATTAGTTTTCAGTAAACAATACAGTTACCGAGCATCTTCTCGGTTTGTCATAGCTGTAACGGGGGCCGAATGACTGAAAAATAAACCGTTAGCAATAGCACCTCTTTCAATTGTGTCTAAATCGGCCTGATGTAAATGCACTCGTGTTCGTGCCACTCGAATGTAAAAGCCAATCGAAAATAATAAAAATGGAAATCCAACAAGGCATAATGTCACGACTGCTGCTATAGCTGCCCGTTCTGAGTAACCAGCGACTTTTATCCAAAATATGAGACCAAGTTCGAGAATAAATAAAAATAAACCGAGACCAGTCGATACAATCCATGCAATTTCGATACAAACATCTAACTCTGAAAGAGGTTTATGATTTTCATGGCCAATCCAAACATCGCTATGACGTATGACACTTTTTATTTCAGGTAAAATGCACATTGACATGAGTAATGCAAGTAAATGCATACCAACAAGTAAACATGAGACAATAGCATAAAAGATGATAAGTGTGTCGTTAGGATTACGACTAGTATATGCATCAAGTGAAAGTTCGACGATGGCTACCTTGGAAAAAAATAAAAGGAAAAGTGTAATTATATATAAAATGTGAATAAAAAGTTACGATAGCAAAACCACTTAGTAATGCTGAAGTTTCATTGATACTTTCAAGTTTTGATTTTTTGTAAAAGAGATTTCGTAATCTTTTATCATCTTGATGAGATTGTTCTATATGTTAAAGTAGATCAGTAGAAGATCAATGTTGATAGAATATATCTAACTACCTTTGCCAGACAAGTGCAATGATTCACTGGACATTTTAATTATTTATCGAATCATGTATTACAATCAGATGCAGAATTTGTGTCTTCATATAGATACGTGTGCTCTTGAAATGATTTTATGTACTTCTCAGAATATTTCTTTTTGTTAAACAATCGAACTCAATCGTTCTCGACATTTACCGATTAATTGAGAAAAATATATGGTTTATTGAAATGTCACGTTCTTTTCTTATCATTTTTTTTTAAAAATAAATATTTCATGAGTGTATAGAGTTCTATGGTTGATGTTCGAATTGAAATGATTAATTTCATATACAACGTAATATAAAATATGAATCATATGCGCCACGTGTTTCAGGTGGTTGCTCATTGGTTGGTGCTCCTTCGGTTTACCAATGAAAAGACATTTTGTATATCTTCTTCATGGGAAACACCGAAAGTAATCTCGATCAAAAACTCTTACCAATTCATGTCTCTGCAGGAAATGATGAAATATTTCATCCTGACCCACTTCCACTTGACTCCGATGGATTCATTGTTAGTTTCAATCTTGAACAAGAAGAAGAACTTTTGAAATTCTTTGAAAAACATGGAGTAGTAGTGATATCAAATGTTTTAACTGACGAACAATGCCAACGTAGTGTCGATGAAGTATGGCTATTTTTAAAGGAAATGTTTAATCAAAATATCGATGCAGATAAACCAGAAACATGGGCAACTGGTTGGCCTACTTTTTCAAAAATGGGCATTCTCGGTAATGAACGTTGGTTATATCCTCAAGCTTGTGATAATCGACAAAATCCTCGAGTTTATCAAGCATTTCGTACGATATTAGGCGATCATGAATTGATTGTTAATATAACACGTGCCGGATTGATGCGACCAACGAAAAATATCTTCTTTCCATCGTCGAATACAACTGAAGACCGTGAAGATTGGAAAACTCTATCCGAATGGCTTCATTTAGACATGAATCCTTTGACTGGTCGTTGTACAACATATGGTTTCGAAAATGTAGCTGACTCTCACTTCGACAGCAGTGAAGGCCCACTGAATGCACAAACAAAATCGACGAATAATGGAATGCGTATCAGAAAACTACAGGGAATCATAGCATTGGACGATTGTCGAGAAGAAGATGGCGGATTTCATGCTGTGCCTGCTTTTCAACATTTTATTCAAACATGGACAAAACAAAATCAACAATTATGCTTAGATGCAAATCAAAGTGGAGATCCGACTACTGTTCAAATACCAAAAGATGATTCGATTCGAGAACATATTCAACGAATGCCGATTCGAAAAGGAAGTTTACTTATTTGGGATTCACGATTACCTCATGGCAACTATCCAAATAATTCGAATCATATGAGAATTGTGCAATATGTTCATATGGCATATGCATCAGATGAAGCTATTCGTCCGTATCCATTAACGAAAGATGATTTACCTGAGAGATTTCATCTGACCAATCTTGGCGAGAGATTATATGGATTTAAACCGTGGGAATCAGATTTAGCGAAGAAACGATTTCGAGAAAAACGAAATCAACGAGTTTTAGATCAAGCAGATTTCGAACGGCAAGTGAGAAATACGATAAAAGGCGATCATAAAAATGAAAGCAAATAAATTATTATCAATAATCTTTTTAATAAAACTACAGAAAAAACAAATAACAAGAATAATAATTTCTTTTAATCAAAATGCACTGTGGCTCCTGCTGTTGACGCCGCCGCTGCTGCAGTTGTTGTTGTTGCTGATTGTAAGGGTCCTATTGCTGAGAGTTGTATAGCAGGATATGTTTGAAAAAGACCACGAGCAATAGCACCACGTTCGATTATTTCTAAATCTGTCTGATGTAAATCCACTTTCGCTCGTGCAATACGAAAATAAAATCCAATTGCAAATAAAATAAACGGACAGCCAACTATACAAAGTGTAACCAACGCAGCTACGGCTGCTGTTTGAGAAAAACCACTAACTTTAATCCAAAAAATCAGACAAAGTTCAATTATAAATAAAAATAAACCAAAACCAGTCGAAACAACCCAGGCTATTTCGATAAAAACATTCAACGACGATAAAGGTTTCGTATTTTCATCGTTAATCCAAACGTCACTTTGACGTATGGCACTTTTCAATTCAGGTAATATACACATGGACATGAGTAAGGCAAGTAAATGAATGCCAACTAGAAGACATGAGATAATAGCATAGCAAATAATCAAACCATCATTTGATTTATGTTCGGTATACGAATCCAACGATAATTCGACGATAGCTACCTGCGAATTATTTTCGAAATAAATATCGATTTGTTAGTTGTAGAGATAACTTACAATGGCAAAACCACTGAGTAACGCTGATGTTTCATTAACACTCTCGAGTTTTGATTTGCGATAGAGCAAATTATGCAATCGTTGGTCTTCTTTGTATTTACAATCTACACAAAATAGGTATATTTATTGAAAAAGATAAATAATCAACGAACTTTTAACAGGTGCACAGAGTGATATCTCAGACATATTAATTTATATCAGACTCTTATCTTTGTTGATAAAAAATAAATACATTGATCGATTTAAGAAGAAATTAATAATGTATAACCATGCTATTAATCGTGTTGTATGATTTTTTTTTTCTTATGCGGCAAACAACTGGTCACAGTAGATTTATGATGCGAGAGATTGGTAATACTTAACCTCTCTTATTCTTTTTCATTCGTTTCTCTTTTTCTTTCTGTGTCTCATTCTTTTGCATTCGATTTTTCGTCTATTTGTTCTTTTTTTCGCATTAGTATGCCGAAATAAAACGTGTAGATTGATAGAGGTAAATACTATCGCGTCTAACGAACAGAAAGAATGAGAAGTATTTCGTTCTTTGTTCGTTACAATTTCAGCTGTGCACTTTTCAATAAAAAAGAGAGAACAGAAGAAGACGACTCTCATCCTTTAGGAATAAAAATCGTGCACTAACATTCTTAATCAAATGCAAATGACAATAGATTATCATGGATATTCGATAAGAAACTAATCAACTGAATAATTTCGTCTCAAAAATGAAATTTTGATTTTCATGGATTGTATCGATTATGTACTCAATGATTATTTTGAAGGGTAAATCAACTTGACTAAATGATAGGATAGTTTACCGTTACGTTTTTTTTGTCATACTATCATTAAATATAGTGCTAGATATCCTATTGAACACTCAAAAACGTCAGAAAAACAAAGATTCTTGTAGTTTGTAAGAGAACTCTATGAACTGATTTATGATCGCTCAACATTAATTATTTTTGTCATTTTTTCATTCAAGACGTGCATTAGATAGATTAATTTTGTTTAAGCAAGAATATTGTCTGTTCACTTGAATTTATCTCGATCTATCTATATGAGTGAATAGTAATTAGATCGTCTGACAATCGGATGCGGAAAAATGAATTTCCGGTTTTAACTTGCAAAGAAAGCAAATTGTTTTGATCATTTATTATTGTCATATGGTAATAATCGCAATAAAACACTTCACATTGGCCTAATATATACGATTATTGACTAGAATCTCAGCGCATATGCTTAGAAAAGAATAGTCTTCACATGAAAAATCTTTTGGATTTGTTATTGAAATATTTTTTTCATAACAAATATATCTATTCGATCGTTGCAAATGTCAAATCTAAACATCATCAAGATGTTAATAAGCGTCGAATAACAATCGTCGTTATTAATAATCTCTCAATCATTTAATGGCAAACTACTCGAGAAAAAAAACAAGAACAAAATCTGTGACATCTTCTTGATTGATTAGTTTAGTTCGATATTCTTCTCTCGTTTCGAGAAATAATAAATCCAAAAATGAATATCCTATTTTCCTTGTAAGTCAACTACCTGAAGACAAATTGAACATTTATTTGAAATGTTAATGGGACTTTTGGTTGAGTTGTTTTTCTTGTAGGATTTGATTGTCTATCGGAAAAAAAACGAGCATTTATCTCGACTTGAAATAATGATATTAACTCGAGAAAAAATAATAAGTCCAAGCACGATCTCATTTGTGAAACAACTGAGTTAGGAACTTATTTAATCACAATTTGAAGGAACGAAAATAAATAAATCTTCGATTTCGTAAATCATGCGTAATCAACACTCTTTTCGCTTGAATGCTGTTAGTTTATCAATGACAAGATAACAAAAGCCTGACGAGAGACCACAATGTTCAGCCGTTCGTCTGTCTTTTCGACGATCGAATCATATAGCCGAGTCAAAAGAAAAACTATAAACAATCGTTCGGCTCTCAATGAGTATCCGAGTCGTACTATATCGATATTATTCATGCTTGAAGAATATTATGATCTGTTTTTCTTTTCTTTTCATCTTTCTCTCTGACAATCTATTTTATCCTATTGAAGAGAAAGAAGGTCGGACGCTAGACGACAACAAAAAAAAAATGACGAACTTTTCTTGCTTTTTACTGTTCCCTATGCCTCCATCTCTCTGTTTTTCACGCTCGCTCTTGTTCGCTCCGTTCCTTTTGCTTCTCTCTCTCTCTCTCTCGACTTCTCATTGTCGGTTTTTTCAAATTGTTCTTCGCAGCTTTGCTTATCGTGCATACGCACATTTAACTTCAAACGCATTGAGTAATGGCAAATAACAATAACGATCAAGTCAACACGTACACGCACTCTACCATGTAATCATTTCCGTCAATAGCAGAAACACAATTATAATCGTCATACTTCTCGGCTAATTACAACTGAAATCTGTTCGTGTGATTCTTCATTTCTTTTTTTCTCTTCATATTTATCGGATACCAGTTTGAAAAATCGAAGTTCATCATGAGCCATTTCATTCGACAATCAACTTTGAAAACGAAATTCGCTTCGTCATTTATTAAACGAACACGTCGATTCGTACGCGATGGTTTGAAAGGTAAACATCGAACTAATTCATACGAATAAGACAGAAAAAGAAGAAAAAAAAGTAAATGAGAACTTTTAATTTGAATAATGGTACGTTATGTTTCAGAGAAAAAACTAGATATGTAAATATATTTATTTCTAAAGAGAAATAATTGCTCAATATTGATTAATAATAGACTATCGTCGAATATAATAGTTGATAAAAATATTCTTGTCATGTTAGTAAACGTGTAGTGTTATTGTCAAAGATTTTCTCGGTTTTTGTTCGTTTTTTTTTCTTCTCTTTCTTGAACGGACATCCGTTTTATCATATAATTATTGTTTAGTTTATTCTGATAAATTCTAATGAAAAAAAAAATTCAATCCAATTGAAATAATCTATGATTTGTTTCACAGATAGATACTTAAAAAATTCCTTTGTCAAGCACGTCAACAGATGCCTAGATAAAAACAGTGAACAGTTGTTGACATGTATCGATAGCAGATTTTGTTGACAGTTTGCAAAAAGAAAATCGATCAAATATCATTTTGATGATAATCGACAAATGGCAACAGTTGTTTAAACAACAAAGATTTCGATTCGATTTCTTTTTATATATCATTATCAGATTGTTCATGGCATTGATTTTTGTATAATACGCCTTTGCAAATACGTCTCAAGTAAAAACAATCAAACAAATGAATGAATAAATGAATTATGTCGATAGTTTGCATTTATTATTGCGAGAAATTTCCTATAGTAGTTGTGTTTTGTTTTAACTAAACTGTGAAATAATTCTAAGAAAAGAAAGTTTTTTTTTCTTTTTCCGTTTGTGATTATTTTTTTCCTAAATATCGGCTGAAAAACATACGTGTGTGTGCGTATGCACTGACAGGAGAATACGAGTAAATATTAGTTTGGTGAAAGTTTCTCATTTTCTCTTGAGGTAATGTCATTTCATTGATTATTACATACATGCAATAGAGTAAGATTAAATTGAGCAAAATAACGAGAATATTCGACTTCCTTTGTCCTTCTCTTGTCTGTTGGTGTGTTTCGTGCTAGTGTATATTGCGAAAAAATAAAAATGCTTAGACACGATATCACATGTTTATCATGTGAAGAATAGGTAGACTAGTTGTAAGAGGACTTATGCTTCGGCAAACCCTATAATTGAGCTCTTTCTTTTGAGTAAAAATATATTGTTTACTCTCCCCCTCTCTCTATTTATATATAAATATATATACATGTAAGTCATTGCTTGTCTGATTAAGAACTAAATAAACCCAAAAGAGACTATAGAGAAAAAAACTGCATCACGACAACAAGAAAAATTAAAATTATTTTCTCTCTGGTCTGCTCGCTTTCTTTTAGCTATTCATATTTTCCTTCTGTTTCCTCACTTTGTTTAGATTGACTATAGATGAAACATTTTCTTTTTTCTTTTCTATTCGAATCTAATTGAGATTGATTAAAAATATCAACTGAAAAATGTAAGTTCTTCCTGCTACACTATTATCCTAACTACATGACATGTATTGTCGTATCAAAACATACAGACATACATATGCTTTTATGTTTATATATTTGAGATGACAAAAGAGGAGTATTGTCCTTCGGCTCCGAGCTTTTTATCATGCCTTTAGTATCAACCATTGGTATCGAAAAAAAGAAAACTTGATACGATAGTAATAATAATAAAACAACAAAAGAAAAAAAAACGAGAGAAAAGAATCGAGAGACTAAAGAAAAGGAAAAAAAGAAAGTGAAGGAGCATAGATAGATTCATAACTATTTTCAAGAGTCATCTCATATTAAATCATGCAAATGACTCTACGATGTGTATGAATGAACATGTCTATCATTCGATCAGGGGTCAAATTACTAGATTAAAATAAAAGAAAAGACTTCGATAGTAAATCTTTTTCGTTTTCGATTAATTTTCACTGAAAATATTATCTTTTTGACATACGCATAGTACTACTTATGGTGCGCGTTAGTATTCTTTATTCGTCAATTGATGTTCTTTCTTTTTTATTTATTTATTTGTATCATAGATAAAAACAGACAGATTTCTGTAGATGTGAGCTTTTTGTTTCTCTCTTTTTCGATTGTGTCTTCAAATGAACGAATGACATGTATTGGTATGTATACGATGCTATTATTATTTCGCATCAATTTTTTCAAATTCAAACAATTCGACATACGAAAACGATCGACAATTATCATTCGTTGAAAATCTGTTAAATAACTATTCGTATTTAACATTTTCAAAGGTAAACATCAAACGAAATCATGGGCGTTGCCATGGTTATTAGCGCACGATTCGGTGGAAGTAAGTTACGATTTGTATTTCGTGTGTTTACAAATAAGATATTCAATGAATAAATATATGCAAGTTTTACAATAAAATTAATGAAGTAAGATAAGAACAGATAATGATGTTCGATCACGCACATGTCATATGAAAATCTATTGACTTTCATTATTCGAAGAGACACAATATTTTGTTGTTGTTTTTTTCCTTCTCGAGACAATTGCGAACACATTCGCACAATGATTATTACTTCAGGTTAGATTTGTTATTAATTCGTTGCGTACACATACTAACCTTTGGGATAGTTTGATTACTTTCTGACATTTCTCGAATTTCCATAGTATTTATCTAACGTTTAATCAACAAATATTTTCTTCGATTTTTCTAATTATAGATTGACTAAAGAAATAACTTTGCATGTTAAGATACAATTAGTCTTTGATCAATTATTGAAAAAAAGTAATAATAAAACAAAACAAAAGAATCTTACTATTTGTTGACGAACTTTCATTTTCTTTCGTTTGTACCTGAGATACATTGATTTTCATTTCGAGAAGCGAATATCGATATAAGTCGAGAAAATTGAATTATTTCAATCGTTCCAATTATCCGAAGAATTCGTTGAATATTTTTTCTTTTCTTTACAGAAAATAAGACTATTAGTTCTATTTGACAAACTATGTTTGCATGTTAAAAAAGGAAAGAAAAAAAGAATTTGATTAATTAGCCGATGTTGAACAGAAACAAGTTCTAAATATGCACGTAGATATTTACATTGATTAGAATGATTTTTTTCCATTTATTAGTTTGTTTCGTAGAATTTGAGACTTTTCCTTTCTTTTCTGTATTTGTCTCTGTCCACAAATGTCAACATTTCATTTATGGAATGGTAAGTTTGATATGAGTGTTTCGTCAAAATCTTGATTTCCTTCCATTCTAAACGAAGATTTGCCTGTGTTTGATTTTTGATTTGTTTATCTGTCAATTACGTTAACCACATTAGATATATTACTGTATATAAAGAAAAAGAAAAGAAAACACACTGAGATGAAAAATGATATATGAGTATGTGAAAAGGTAATAAGGATGTTGATTATTTTTCTCTGAGAAAATAAATGCATTCTGATTGTTTCATCACTTCAATTCATCATTGATTAACAAACATGCACAAAACTATTTTTAGATGATATTTGATAAAATAATGTGCATCGTTTTTTTTCTTCTTTTCAAAAGACACGTGTATGCTTTTATCACTATATTGAAGACTGAAGTATCATGTGTGTTTTCTGGTTTTTTTTCTCTTGGTGCATATAGAGACAACTTTTTTTTTCTACTCGTCTCGTCAAGTCTTAATCTTTTTAGAGTTAAGAGCGAACGAGCAGGATCCTAGAGCGAATAAAGAATGTGTGCGACCAAGAAGAATGGGACAGAGAAACGAGGAAACGTTTTTTTTTGCATCTGAAAAAGAAATCTATTTACTGTGCGATGTCAGTGTTGGTCGCCCGGAAAATAACAAAGATAAATTTAGAAAAAACTAAATCAAAAAGAAATTAGATGAATAGATGATTCGTCGATCGCGACTAGATTTGGTATTTTTGACATAGATTCAATCGAGTTTGTCATGTAGATTTTTATTGAACATATAGACAGTTTACTTCATTCAATATCCATTATCATCAAAATTATGATGGTAAAGATTGAGCTTTTTCCTTTTCTGCATTTTCCTTCTCTCTCTCTCTTTTTCTTTCTTTCTTTCTTTCTATAAAAGATTTCATATATATATATGCAGAGAAAAAGAGAAGAAAGACGGTTTTTTGTTTAAGGCAAAAAAGACACTCAAAATGTCATTTTTTTATCTCTCTTTCTCTATGTCTCTGTCTCTGTCGCTCTCGCCTTTTCTATTTCGCGAACAAGACAAACGTTCCCTTCATGGAAGAAGACGACAGCGACAACAATATGACATTCAACTCTCTCCTTCCCTCGACTATTAGCAATGCCCATACCACCCACATTCTTCGAAAATCTTCTTCTTCATCTTCTTCTTCTTCTTCTTCTTCTCTTCATTTTCGTACAATGTGTTATGAATAATTGATTATCGACGACTATAACATATTTTTCTGTCTAGAAGAAAAAAACCGATTATTTTAGATATAGAAAGACAAGACGAAGAAGAAAACTAGAGAAAAAAAAGAGTCGAGAAAAGAGAAAAAAAAACGTAAAAGAAATCTATGGGACAATTATTATTTTGATCCACAATAAGAGAAAAAAGAACCGATTAGCTCGTAGTTATTATTATCTAAACATATCGAGATCCTTGTCTAATTTGTCTTTATAATGATCTCGTATTGTTTTATATTATAAAAGTCATATGGATGATCGACAATGGACGATGATTATTCGTCCGTTTGCTGTAAGTTATCATTTTTGTTTTGTTTTATTTTCATTTGATTTTTGGATCTTCTTCTTGTCGGCAAACTTGATTATTAGTCTAACATCCTTAGAGGTTCCTTTGACTACGTGTCTTTAGACTAATTGGCAATTTAGCACGCAATTGCATCTTTATATGTGCATAGAAATATATTTTGTGTTAAAAATAGACCGGAAAAGGAAAGAAATATGTAAAAAAAAACTGAAATTTCAGAGAGTAAAAGAAGTATTTTCCACATTAAAATTAAAATACTGTCAGAAATTTAGCGGGAACGCAAAAAAAAATCTTTTACGTCTTAATGATAAAATTATATTGTATACATGAAAATATGCTTTGTTAAGTGCACAGCAGTCTATTTGACATTATTGGTAAAAATGTTTGCTAATAACATATGCGTATCGAGTTTTAGATAGAATCTCGAAATATATATATTGTCTTTATGTAAACATTGACATAATAATTATTGTTAAAGGAGAAGAAAACGAAGGCGATTTCCTTTTTCTTTCGCCTCTTATTTTTAATAACGAAGAAGATGAAAATAATATTGATCTTATCTTTGAAATGAACAGCAAAAGAAAACGACAAACTAATCAAAATCTTAAAGATAGAGTAGATTTTAATGAGAAATACGAGAATTATTGAAGGGAAAAGTAGAAGAAGAAGATTTCTTCATATAGTTTTTTTCTATTGATGTTAGGAGAAAAAAAATGAGATTATGAATTTAGATTTAATTAAACAGATTCGTAATAAGAGAAGACAAAAAAAAGAAAATCTTTGAAGATTGTTCAAAGTTCTTATATGATGTTATTTATTGTTTAGACACCGATTTCGATGATGATGGCTTAGAAACATTCAAACGATATAAACCACGTAGTCTAGACGAATTAGCTAGTCGAACAAAATTTAGTAAAAAAGAAATTCAACTTATCTATCAAGGTTTTAAGCAAGAATGTCCGTCCGGTAGGTCATTTTTTTAAAAACATAAAATAGGATTTGATGATTTTGTTTTCCAAATTCAAGGTGTTGTTAACGAAGAAACATTCAAACATATTTACGGTCAATTTTTCCCGTTTGCTGACACATCATCCTATGCTCATTTGATTTTTGCAACATTCGATTTACGTTCATCGGGCTGTGTGACATTTGAAGATTTTCTTATTTGTTTATCGACATTATGTCGAGGATCAGTCGAAGATCGACTTCGATGGATATTTACTTTGTACGATACGAAGAAGTCCGGCAAATTAACCCGAGATGTATGCATTTCTTTTTTCATTGTGTCGAACAAAAAGAATTAATTATATTGCTTTTGTTTGTTTTCTCAAAGGATTTTCATGTTATTATTTGTGCAGTTTATTCATTACTTGGAAATGTTTCAAGTCCACGTTATGATATCGAAACAACTCGAGAACATACAGCTCATGTCTTTCAAAAATTTGACAAATCACAACAAGGTTATGTGACAATTCAAGATTTTATGTCATTTTGTTTGAGTGTAAGAAAATTAAAAAAAACAAAATTATTTGTATTTTCCTATTGAATTCCGTTTAGGATCCGACTATAATTCAATCGATCGATGCCCTGCGAACAACTGTGTGATGATCATCTAAAATCGTACTCAACATTCATTCCGTCGTCAATAAGTGTTTTCTCTCAATCTCATTTCGTTCTTATGTTGACACGTTCAATGAAATTACTAATAAATCTTCTTCCTCTTTTGCATTCACAGAAATTAAAAACAAAAACAAATTAAATTCTATAATGACTAATGCAATCGATTAGATGAATCATATAATAATATACGTATATTTTCTCTTTTACATGACATAAATGTGGTTCTGTCTATACGTGTATATCTAACGTTTTTCTTCTCTCTGTTCTCTTCTTCGTTTACTTTTTTTTAAAAATATCTTATTGAGTTATAACAATCGTCGATTTTATTTTCTTTGTTTACAAAAATAAAAATGAATCATCGGACTCATCGTTCACGATCATCATCGTCGCAACTCATTTATCATAATGAAAACTTTTCCTATGATGATGTCGAATATGTCCTTGGACCGCTTTTCGACAGTTACTATGGTCGAAGGCAATTACGTTCAATTATTCGTAAAGTTGATCACATCTGGTGTGTTTACGATCAAATAACTCGTCAATATGTTGCTTGTGCACTTCTCAAAACTAAAGACGACAATACACTCTATGTTAAGTTATTTGGCGTTCAACAAGCTAATCAAGGTCAAGGCATTGGCACACGTTTACTCAAAGCTATCAAAAGATGGGCTCGACACGCTGGTTATTTAGCTATTCAGCTGCATACGCAGATTGATAATGATCAAGCAATTGGTTTGTATGAAAAAGTCGGCTTTCGAAAGCAGTATATTGAAAGAAATTTCTATCGACGTTATAGTTTTCGTTCATTTTTTGAATTCAATCAACCGGATGCATATTTTATGATTTTATATTTATGAGAGAAGAATTCACTAGGAAACAAAAGTCATTTGATATTTTTAAATAAAATTCTTTTCAGTCAACGATCTCGGAAAAAAGGCCTTGTGATCAAAAGCAAATTTCCTGTAAACAAACACACAGTGTCGTTTTTTTTCAATTAAAACCTCTCTTATTTATACTTACTCATACGATTGCCTTGAAATGAAAAAACGATAAGTCAAATCGATTCATTCATGCGTAACTTTTCGATTGTCATGATTATAAATGTTTATCGTTGTTAGTCATAGAGTCTCATTTTCAAAATGGACATACCGAGTGTACTTTTGTTCTATCTACAACCTTCACCGAACTCGCCGATTATTCGATCGGTCGTGCTAAAAGAATATTTTTCGAAATTGACATCGAATGTCGAAGTTCTTTATCCAACACAAATTCACAATGGACTTTTACTGTGCAAATCGAAACGAAGTAAAATTTCGAATAAACTTCGCCATTTTTCAATTCTTATTTAGCTGAAGAGAAAATTCTAAATATGCGTCATGTACTTCCAAACGGTTCACTTGTTCGTTTATCACCTATATCTCGATCGCTCTTTCAACCAATTCAATGTCTGATAGATGCACCAACGATGCAAATCACTGAAATGAGTCCTGCACTGCAACAAGCTGTACCTTTTCTACATGCTGCAGGTTAATATTCTTTCGAGTTTTGTTTTTTTTGTAATTAAAATTTACCCTGTATCAATTAGATGGAAGAATGCAAGTAAATTCAGATGGATCTGTGGTTTTAGAAGGTCATATATTCCTTGTCAATTCGGTTCATTCGTTTCTTGTAAACAAAACAGCCAAATCTCCCCCATCAACTCATAAAATGCTTGCTACTAATTCGCCTGACATCTTAGAATTACACACTGGTCATATGTCAATAAAAGTCATGACTGGCAAATTAATTGAACAAAATG
>ERZ778024.2479-NODE-2479-length-16079-cov-6.017973_pt1 | contig 16079 bp, 19 predicted proteins | sample MGYA00375754_ERZ778024 | MGnify/ENA primary metagenome ERZ778024 (study PRJEB29350, sample SAMN05389827) | bioreactor metagenome | isolation source: Thiocyanate bioreactor | place: South Africa: University of Cape Town | collected 2014-02-18 ...
TTTTTTTTTTTTTTTTATTTTTTTTTTTTTTTTCATTTATTTATTTATTTATTTTTGTAAAATAGGAATGAAAGATACCCGACTTAGTGATTATGATACATTTGCTATTCGATTTTCATCTTGTTGTTTTGAAAGAGAATGGTTCCAAAAAACAGGTGGTTGTTTTGGTATCTCTATTCTCTCTTCACAATTAAATATGGAAGCAATGTGGCTTCTCAAACATGAATTAAAAGTTTCATTTTTTTTTTTCTTAAAGAAAAAAATTTTTCCCTCGAGATTAATTTTTTCAACTTTAATAGTTTGTCAAGGCTCTTCTATTTGTTTTGAAGGATATCTCTTCTGATCTTAATGTTGGTGCAATTGAAGATGTCAATCAAACATTGACAAATCTCTTGAAAATTTGTAATCGTGCTTCTGGTGAAGCTGACCCAAATGGTGATAGAAAGAAAATCTTTCAAGAGTTAATTAAGGTTCTCATTACATTTTTCTTCTTTTCTTCTTATTGTTCAAGAAAAATATATCTAAATCTCTTTTCCATTAGGTATTAATGATAGAGTTACCCAACTCCAATCGTATTGTTCGTGATAGTGTTCATTCCTGCCTCGAGTTATTGGCGACTGAGACTGGTGACGAAGTAACAGAGGTTCTCTTTATTTTAATTTTTTTTTCTTCTTTTCTTTCTTTTCCTTTATTTATTAATGAATTAAAAAGATCCTTGAACCTTATCGAGAAAAAATTCTTCATCTAATCTTCCAAAAACCTATTAAATTCTTACCTATCCCTGCTCAAATTGGAAACATTGATGCAATCACTTATTGTCTCACATTACGTCCCCCTCTACTCAAATTTGAACCAACTTTGAACAAATTTTTAAATGATGGTTCTCTTTTTTCTTCTTTTTCGAGTCTTTTCTTTTTCTTTTCTTTTTTCAAATATTGAAAACAAAATCATCAACAATAACAAAATTAATTTTATTTTTCTTTATAAAAGCACTTTCAATTGCTGATGAAGACGATCAAACAATGCAGAAAAAACCAAATACCAAATCATTGTCAATGATAAACTCCCTTCGAGTTGCTTGTATAGACCTTCTCTCAGCTGCAATGGCGTGCTCTGATTTTCAAAATTTAGCCGAAGCCGCGTTTTTTTCTTTTCTTTTCTTTTTCTTTTTCTTTTTTTTCTTTCTTTTTTCATCTCAACTTTTCATACAATACTTTAACAACTTTCTTGAATTAGTAGTTTCAAATCAAAAGTTATTCTGGTGTTCTTTAGATATCTCTCATTCCAAGTTCCAGAAATAATTGAAGTTGCTAAAAGAGGATTGGCCCAAATTATTTCACAACAAAAACTTCCAAAAGATCTCTTACAATCATGCTTAAGACCAGTTTTATTGAATCTAGCAGATCATAGAAAATTAGATGTTGCAAGTCTTCAATCTTTAGGAAGATTATTAGAATTATTAACGAATTGTTTCAATATTGCATTAGGAGAAAAGTTATTAGAGCATCTTCAAAAGGTAATAGTATTTTTTTTTTTTTGTTAATTTATATTGGAAATTAACCCTGCTTCTTCTTTTTTTTTTTTCATTGCATGATTTTCTAGTCAATTAAATTATTATCAGAAGTTCAAGTAATTTAAATTTAATTTCTCTTCAAAATAATAATAATAATAATAATAATAATAAAATAGGGACCTCAAAATACAAAACCAAGTATTGATTCTGTTCGAGTGACAGTTGCCATTTTAGATGTTTTTTATCTTCTCCCAAGTACAGCTTCAAAATTTCTTGATCAATTGATTGCTGCAACAATAAGCTTGGAAACAATTGTTCGAAGATATTCCTCAAGTCCATTTAGAGCTCCATTAACCAAATTCTTTAATAAGTATCCTGTTGAATCCGTTGATTACTTTTATAATAAACTCTCAACTAATACTGGTAATGCAAATGAACCAAGCCTTAGACTTTTCCTGGAAATTTTAGATACAGAACTTGCATCTCCTTTGAGAAAAGAAATTACAAACAATCCTGCTAGGGTAAATATTTTTCAAATGATTTCATTTTCAATTTTCTTTTATGTCATCTTGAAAAAAACTGATTTTTTTTTTTTTTCTCCTTCTTTTCGTGTTAGCTTCAAGCTGTCTTTGAAACTAATGCTTCTGGACTTTTATATGATATTATTTATTATTCAATTCTTTTGACCAAAGTAATTTCAACTCAAACACCAAATTTCTTAATTGAGAATCGACCAATTCTTGATTCTTTGAGGAATATTTGGAAATCAAAAGTTACAACATATAGAAATGGAACTCAACCTTTCTTATACCAAATGGAAACAAAATATCTTCTTGAATGGTTCTTTTTTTATTCTATTGAACAAATTAATTATTATTATTTTGATTTTGATTTTTTTTTTTTTTGACTATTAACCAATTCATTTATTAAAAAAAATGAATTAGCTTTGTTCCTTATTGTCGTCACAACCTCAATGAAATTGACTTAATATTTGATATTGTTGAAGTTTATTCATTCTTCAACCTTGTTGATTTCTCATTTGTTAGAAAATTTTTACAAATTGATGTCTCCTTGAACTCAACAACTGAACAAAAGAAAGAAATTGTCAGTAAATTCTTAGTTCTCTTAAAGGTAATTAATTTATCAATTGATTTTATTATATTTGATTAAAATTTATTGTAATTAACACCATTACTCCAAAATTTCTTAGGATTCTGAAGTTGATCAAAATCAGAAAGTTAGAATTATGCAACATTTAATTAATCCCATGCTCGTGGTTGCTTGTCGAAAAGGGTACTTCCTTTTTTTTTTAAAAAAAAAAAAAAATTCAACCATAATAATAATAACAACAACAATTAATAATTAATCATATAGAATTATCCTTGAAGTACTTGATAAAGACATTCTCCAATTAATATTTAATGAAATCGTTAAAAATCGTGAACTCGCAGAACTTTCTGACACTTACAATGAAAACTTTAGAATTGAAATGCTTCAATTGTTAACCCTTTTAGTTCGTTATGTCCCTCAATGTCGAGATTATCCAAAAGAGATCATTAAATATGGATGGAATCATTTGAAAGTACTTTTTTCATTCATTTATTTATTTTTCTTTTCCTTTAAATAAATATATCAATTGATATATAAATAAACTCATAAAACTCCTAAAAAGATTGAAGATTTAACTGGAAAGATGGCAGCCAGAGTTTTACTTGCCCGTTTTATTCAATATTATGAATGTCCACAAAGCATTGTCACATCACTATTTGTAGAATTACTTAAAAGTCATCAAGCTGAAGCTAGAGTATTAGTGAAACAAGCTCTTGATATTTTGATTCCTGTTTTACCTAAAAGGTTTTTTTTTTTTTTTTTTTTTTTTTTTTTTTCTTTTTTTTTTTTTCTGATTGTTTCTAAAATGATAATTCTGATAATAATAATAATTAGACTTCCAGTTGATGGAAAATATCCAACTTATATTAAATGGACGAAAAAAATTATCCTTGAAGAAGGTCATGCTGTACTTCAACTCGTTTTAATATGGCAAGTTATTGTTCGACATGGAGAGATGTTTTATGATTGTCGAGATCAATTCATTCCTCAAATGGTTTTATTTTTCTTTCATTCTTTATTATTACTATTACTTTCTAAAAAATATTAATGAAATATAATAATAGATTAATTCCTTATCAAGAATTGGTTTAGCTAGCTCTCAAGATCATAGAAAACTTGCTATTGATTTAACGGAACTCATTTTAAATTGGGAAAAACAAAGACTTGGAATTGTAGGAGAGACACTTGACATTGAGAATCGAAAAGTGCTTTTTTTTTTTTTTTGCCTAATTTTATTTTCATTCAACAGAGAATAATTTTTTTAAAAAAAATTTCTAAATAGCGACCAATTGACTCAGAAATTGAAGCTCCAGTCAATAAGAAAATGAAATTAGAAAGTGGAGAAGTATTTGGAAGAGAGAGAACACTTAAAGGAGATTCACCATCAACTCCTTCAACTCCATCTACACCAGGTTTTGGTTTGAATTCTGAAATGGAATATAAACCTGGACCACTTTGGATTGAAATGATAATCAACTTCTTGATTCGGTTTGCATGTTCAGCAAATGCAGAAGCAAATGATAAAAGAAGTTCTTTTTTTTTTTTTTTTTTTTTTTTTTTTTTTTTTTCCAAGATTTTTTTTTTTTTTTAATTATTTAATTATATTTTTATGTATAGGTTTAATTGGAAGAAGTATTCTTTTATTACAAGAGTATTTAAATCATGAGATATTTCCTGATGTCAACGTGAAATTATCAATCTTTGAAAAACTCCTTCAAAATTCGGATGAAACTAAGGATATCAAAAACAGTCTTGGATTAATGTGTACCTCATTAGATATTATTAATATGATCCTTAGAAATCGTCCTGTCAATTTTGTACTCAATAACATGTCCACCGTCATCAAGTGTGTTTATAAATGGTATTTTTTAAAAACAATTTTTTATTGTTTCAAAACATCTTTTAATTAATCTAATTTTAAAAAAAAATAATAAAATAAAAATAAATTTAGGATTGGAACTGAACATGTTCAATTAATAGATTCTTTGCAACCAATTGTCTCCATTATCCAAAGAACTCAAATTCCTTCTGAGAAACAAGAAATGAAAGGTTATTATTCTTATTAACTTTTTTTTACTTCCTTTTTTCTTTTTCTTTCTTTCTTTCTTTCTTTCTTTTTTTTTTCCTTTATTCTTTTTTTTAAAAAATGAATAATGACAAATATATAACAATAATAATCTATTTAGCACTACAAAATGAAATACAAGATTTCAAAAATCATGTTGAAGAAGTGATAATTGATGGACTTACAAACGTCAAAAATATTTATACAACTGTGACACTTTTAAATACTTGCCCAACCTTTAGTCCTGAAAATTATGAAAAAATTTTATTATTACTTTTAAAAGTTGTTCAAAAGCTTGCACAAGATGTTAGTACACCCACTAATCCTCTACATTACAATGCTCCGCACCAAAATCAAAACCAACCTCCAAGCCAAACACCTCAACCAAACTATACCCCCCTCCTTATCTCATTATTAAAATTCTTAAAGGAAAGAATTCAAGATCTTCCAACAAATGATCAAAGAAAACCATTTCTTAATGTCCTTCAATATCTAATTGAGCAATCTAAAGATGTTTTTTTTTTTTCTGTAAAAATGAATATATCAACAATTCTAATATAAACTTGCAATAGGTTGAAATTTTGAAAACGATATTGGAAATGATTCGTGAGTGGACAATTGAAAAAACTGAAACCTTTCCAACAATAAAAGAAAAAACTGGTATTTCTTTATTTCTTTATTCTTAATTTCTTGTTTTATTTTCTCATTATTTATTTTCTCATTTATTTATTCTCATTGAATAGATTTGATCATGAAAATGGCTTCTTACTCAGAAAAAGGTGATGACCAAATTTCTGAAAGTTTGTTAAATATGATTTTGAAAATTTATACAGACCCTTCAATTACAAAGTACTTTTTTTCATCCCTAAGCTATTTTATTAGAATCATAAAAATAAGAAAATAAAAAAATCTAAAGAAACTCACTTCTCCCAACAAAACTGGAAGCAATTTTTATGATGGGAATGAGATGGAAAAATCAAGAAATTAGTCAACAATTTTTTAATGTATATGATGCAACTGTTGAAAGAACCATTTTTGATAGATTATTTTGTGTTTTTGGAATTCAAAACTGGGAAACTCAAAGGTAGAAGGAAAAAAAAAAAAAACAAAAAAACAAAAAACAAATTTAATTCTTATTTATTTTTGTAGTGACTATTTTTGGATTGAACAAGCCCTTGAATTATTATTTTCAGTTATTGAAACAACAGTTCAATTAGAACCAGGTGCTAATTATCCCAAAACTCAATGTAATTATTTATTTATTATTTTGTTTATTTTTTGACTTATTTACTCGATCCTTAATTTTATTAATCTAATTCTAGCGATTTCATTGATTGCGGAGTATATTCATGGAGAAGAAACAAGAATGGAAATGGAAGATGAAGGATTAGTTGAGCTAAAAAATTTAGTTATTAATCATCAAAATACTTTGAAGAGTTTAGCTTCGACAACGGTTTTATTTTTATTTTTTATTTTTATTTTTATTTTTTATTTTAATTATTTATTCTTTATTATTTCAGATTGGAAATATTGTCGTTCCATTAAAACATCTCAGTCATGGAAATCATCCATTTTCTCATCAACTTTGGGTTGATCTTTTCCCATTGATTTGGCAACAATTAGAGCCCAAAGTATTTTTTTTTCTTTTTTTTAAATAAATAAATAAATAAATAAATAAATAAATAAATAAATAAAGCAACAACATGATTTAACAAAACTTCTTCAAGAACTTCTTGTCAAAGATTATCATTTGAAACAATCTCATTCAAGACCAAATGTGATTCAAAGTCTCCTTGAAGGTGTTTCAAAAACTTCTCCCCCAATTGTTTTACTTCCTACTCTAGTCAAATTCCTTGGAAAAACATTCAACTCTTGGCATACAGCAATCTATATTCTTCAATCTTATGCAGGACCTTCAAAAATTGGTTCTGAATTGGATGAAAATAAATTTACAGAGAGTAGTCTTGATTGTGAGTTTCTTTTTGTTTATTTTTTTTTTTCTTGGTAAGTAAATGTTTTAAATTTTTTTTTTTTTTTTTTTTTTAAAAAATTTTTTTAAATTTTTTTTTTTTTTTTTTTTTGATCAAATCAGGTCTATCCGATCTATATTCATCACTTTCAGAGGATGATATGTTTTATGGACTTTGGAGAAGAAGATGTCTTTGTCCAGAAACAAATACTGCCCTTTCTTATGAGCAAAATGGGTTTTTCTTTCTTTTCTTCTTTCCTTTTTTTTTTTTTCCAAATTATCATTAACTAAAATAATCAATTAATGAAATTAATAGTATGTGGCTTAAAGCACAAGAATTTTATTTGAGCGCTCAAAGCAAAGCTCAAAGTGGAACAATTTCTTATACAGACTCTGAATTTTATCTTTGGGAGGTAATACATCAAAAAAAAATATTGATTCTTTATTTTTTAAAAAATATTGAAATAAAATTAAAATTCATTAGAACCATTGGGTTGAATGTGCCAAAAAACTTCAACAATGGGATATCCTTTATGAATTTGGTAAACACCATAATAAACGTGAATTACTTCTTGAATGGTAAGATATAATTACATATTTTATTCCATTAAGCTTTTTTTAATTTTTTTTTTTTAAAAAAAAAGTGCTTGGAAATTATCAGACTGGACAACACATGCTACTTGTTTACAACAAACGAAACAAGCAAATCCTCATTTAAAAGATCCAAAAATCAAGTTGTACGAAGCATATCTAGCACTAAGACAATTTGAGATGCAAAACTCTGATGCAGCAACAAGGGGTGCAAATTTTGGTAAAACTCAAATTACTAATGGTGACATCCAAAAAATAATTGAAGAGGGTACAAGATGGTTATTACAAAAATGGCAAGGTTTACCTGAGGTTGTTTTCCTTTTCTTTTTCTTTTCTTTTCTTTTTTTGAAAAGCAATAATAATAATTTAATATTTTATTATTTATTATGTGATTATGTTTAATTTCAATATTTCTTCTTATTAATTGTTATAGGTCGTATCACATTCACACTTGAATTTACTTCACATGTTCCAACAATTTATTGAAATTCAAGAATCTCAACAAATTTTGACTGGAATTGCACCAACAACTCAAGGACCAAGAACCCAACTCATTCCTGAGCTTAAAAGTATAATTAGTTCTTGGAGAGAGAGATTACCAAATAAATGGGATGATATTAATATGTGGAATGATTTATTATCTTGGAGACAACATATCTTCACTGCTATTAATGCAGGTTAATACTTTAATTTTTTCTTTTTTTTTTTTTTTTTCTTTTTTGCAATATATATTAAATTCTTCCTAATTATATTTATTAGCTTTTCAACAAGCTATTTCAAATGAACCCTTAAAGGTAATTGATTTTATTTTTATTTTATTTTATTTTATTTTTATTTTATTGATTCAACATTTTTCCATTTCATAAAATTAAAAACTGAAATTCAAATTTCCTTTAGAATTCTCTTGCTTTCCTTGGTTATCATGAAACTGCATGGAGTATCAATAGATTCTCTCATGTTGCAAGAAAACATAATTTAATAGAAGTTTGTCTTCGCTCATTATCAAAAATTTATAATCTTCCAAATATTGAAATCCAAGACGCTTTCCTTAAATTAAGAGAAAAAGCCAAATGGTATTTATTTTTCTTTTTTTTTTCAAATAAAAAAGATTCTTATTGATTTATTTATTTATTGTTGAATAAACTCCAAATAGTTATTTACAACCTGGTCAAGATATCTCACTTGGTTTAGAGACTATCAATAGCACAAATTTAAGTTATTTTAATGGAGCTCAAAAAGCTGAATTTTTTGCATTGAAAGGAGTCTTTTTCCATAAATTAGGATACTTTGCAGAAAATAGACAATTTTACTTTGATAAAGCAGAGGAAGCATTCTCTTCGGCAATTCGAATCTCAGATAATATTGGAAAAGCTTGGGCATACTGGGGTAATTATTGTGATCAAATGATGAAAGAAAAACCCAACCCTAAAGATGCAATTGCTCTTGCTTCTCATGCAATTCATTGTTATCTTCGTGCATGTGATGAACGAAAAAGATCTAGGAAGGTGGATTCAAAATATTTTAAATTATTTATTTTATTTATTAATTGACTTTTTTTTTTTTTCTTGTTTATCAGCTTTTGGCACGTGTACTATGGCTCTTGACTTTAGAAGATCCTGAAGGACAATTACTTCAAGCTTTTGATACAGTCATTGAACGTGTTCCTGTTTGGTTTTGGGTCGTCTTCATTCCTCAACTTCTAAATACTTTATCAAGACCAGAAACAAGACCAGAAGCTAAACAAGTTTGTTTCTTTCTTTTTTTTTTTTTTTCCTTCTTTTTTCAAATATCAATTATCTTGGAAATTAAATAATCCGTTTTTTTTTTTTCCAAAAAAAAATTAGTTTGTAATCATATTAACAAAAATTGCACAAGCTTATCCACAAGCTTTATATTATCCTTTACGAACAACTTTATTAGATTTAAGAGAGAGACAACAAATTGCAAATCTTGCTTCACAAAGATCTCGTTTGCCTCAAAATCCAAACCAACCAAGTCCATCACCAAGTCAAACTCCAAATCAAACTCCAAATCAAACTCCAAATCAAACATCAACCCCTCAACCAAACCAACAGCCACCAAATCAACAACCACCAAGTCAAGTAAATCAATCACCTATTCAATCTCCAAATCAAGAAAGACCAAATCAAATCCCTAATCAAATTCCTAACCAAGTTCCCAATCAAATTCCGAATCAAATCCCAAATCCACAACAAAATCAAACTCCAATTCCAAATCAACTGCCAAATCAACCTCCAAATCAGCCACAACAAATTCCAAACCAACAACAAGGTCAAACTCCACCAAATCAATTCCCTCAAGGTCCTCCAAAACCAATCACACCTTCTCAACATCTTGTTGAAATCATGCAAAAGTATTGTTTTTTTTCTTATCTTTTTCTTTTCCCAATTTTTCATTAATAACAAAATTTCAAATTAGACTCAAAGTTTTATTCCCTCTCCTTGTAATTTCGATGGAATCTATGATTGAAGAAATAATTGGAAGATTTAAACCTTTAACCGAAGAGGAATTATATAGAATTGTTCAAACTTTACTTCATGAATCATATCAACAATCAAATTCACGTTTGGGTAATTTTTTTTTTTTTTTTTTTTTTTCAAATAAATATTTAATTAATTCAAAAAAAAAATAGTTGATGGAAATACAACGAATCAAGAACAAGTTCCTCCATCAATTGAAGTTAACTTACAAAAAATCTCAAAAACTTTCTTAAGTGCAAATCTTGTTAATAGTAAATTCAAAACTTCTTTTGATCAAGATTTTATTCTTAATAAGCCCACATTTTCACAAGTTGTTGAAAATTTAAGAATTTGGAGAGATCGTCTTCATCTTGCAATTGATGGGGTTTTCTTTTCTTTTCTTTTCTATATATTAATTTTAATTTTTTCTTGATAATATTAATAGTTCCCTCGTGTTCATAATTTGGAGAATACTAGTCGTTATTTAATTGAGTTCCAAAAACAAAAACTTGATGATGTCGAAGTCCCTGGTCAATACTTATGGAATAAAGATGCAAATGATAACAAAGAGTTTACCAAAATTGATAGATTTTTACCTTCTGTTGATATTGTCCGTAAGGTAAAAACTTCCTTCTTTCTTTTTTTTTTTTTTTCTTATTCCTTGCTCATTTTTCAATAATTTTTTAGCATGGAACATCCTATAGACGTTTTACAATCCGAGGAGATAATGGAATTCATTTCCCTTTTATTTTTCAACATTCTTCTTCAAGACATGCTAGAACAGAAGAAAGAATTTTCCAATTTTTTAAAATGTTAAATAGGTTAGTTTTTTTTTTTTTTTTTTTTTTTTTGGGAAAAAAATATAAATAAATTTTTTTTTTCTGATATTGCAGTATCCTAGAAAGAAAAAAAGAAACAAGAAGAAGAAATTTATTTTTCCATACCCCAGCAATGGTACCTCTTTCTCCTCATGTTAGAATTGTTCAAGATGATCCTTCTTATACTTCTTTAGAGGTTTTTTTCTTTCTTTTTTTTTGGAAAGTAATTCAATATTGAATTATTTTTTTTTTTTTTGAAAAAAAAGGATGTTTATGAAGATCATTGTGCAAGAAATGAAATCCCTTTTGATGAACCTGTTTTGTATTTTAGAGAAAGGCTTAGATCTTTTTCACAAAGAACTATCCCCCCAAACAAAGATAAAGTATTTTTTTTTTCTTTAATTTTTCTTTAATTTTTTAATTTTTCTTTTATTTGAAAAAAAATTAATTAACTTTTTCTTTTCATTTACTTAGCGAATTGAATATTTGACTTTCAGAGTGGATATTTTTGAAGAAGTAACAAAAAAAATCCCACAAACAATTTTGACAGAAGTATGATTTTTTTTTTTTTTTCACAAGTATTTTTTTTTCAAAATATTAAAATGGGAAAAAAAAAAAAGTACATGATGAAAACTATGGCAACTTATACTGATTTATGGACTTTTAGAAAACAATTTACAAGTCAATTAGCGACATCTACTTTTATGACATATTCTCTTTTTATTGGACATAGAGCCCCTCATAAACTTAATTTTGCTAGAAGTTCTGGAAACATTTTTACATCTGAACTTTCACCCAGTTGATTTTTATTTTTTTATTTTTTTTTTTCTTCTTTTTTTTTTCAAAAAAAAAAAAAAATAATAATAATTAACTTATCTAAATTTCCATAGGTTTTAATGCAGGTGGAAATTTAGATTCCTCTGAAGCTGTACCTTTTAGACTCTCCCCAAATATTCAACACTTTTTAACTCCAACTGGAATTGAAGGTCCCTTTGCAAATACCTTGATGGTCGTTGCACGAAGTCTTATAGAACCTGAGGTTTTTTTTTTTTTTTTTTTAAAATTTTTTTTTTTTTTTTTTAAATTAATCTTTTTTTTTTAAAAACAAAAAACAGTTTCAAATTTTGGAATTCTTTTCTTTGTTTATTCGAGATGAACTTTTATCATGGCTTTCAATTCACAAAAATGCAGTTCCATCTCATAACAATCCAACCCCTCATGCTGTTTGATTTTTTTTTTTTTTCGGATTTATTTTTTGTTTTATTTTATTTTTGGATGAAAAAAGCTCAATTTTTTTTCCCCCCTCATATTAGCTCCCAATTCAAACTGCACAAGAAATTAGAGATAAAGTTATTTTAAATGTAGATTATGTTTTGAGTCGAATTAAAAACCTTGCTTGTTCTTATCCATCAGAAAAGGTTAAATTTGCTTTTTTTCTTCCTTTTTTTTAAAAAAACAAAAAAACTTTAAATTAATCAAAAATAAAAACTCAATTTTTAGGTTTCTCCTTGGCCTGTAAACAATCAAATCCAAAAACTCATCACAGCAGCAACTGATCCACAACAACTCAGTCAAATGGATCCAACATGGCATCCATGGCTCTAAAAAAAAAGAAGAGTCTCAAAAAACCAAAGAAGAAAGAAGAAGAAATAGAAGAATAACCTTAGAATGTACCATGTTAAAATATAAAGTATGAAATATATGAAATTCTGTCAATAATAAATCTGTTTTCAAAGGTTTGTTTAAAAGTCCACGTGGATGTAGATAGAAAAAAAAAAACATGGATGCCGCTTTAGTCGACCAACTTAATCAAATGTAAGAGAGAAAACCTTATTCTTCTTCATATTATATCACTCTTTTCATTTCAAATTCATTCAAACTCTTTCAAAAATTACTTTCTTTTATTCTATTTTATGATTTTATCTTTATTTTTTCTTTTTATATTTCTTTTTGTTGATGAAAAGTCCCTGCAATTAAATAAGAAACCAATGTGAGAATGAACAGAAAAAAACATGATTGTGATCCTTTTTAACAGTGATATTAATTGATATTTGTTCAATTGAGTGATGATAATTTAGAAGTTGTTTAATTGTTTGAAGTTGCAAACGTCTCATATAACCACTTTTTTTAAAAATCATAGTTCTTCTCAACCTGGAGTAGTTGGAGTTATTTGTTCTGATAAGAAAGGTTTATGTATTGGAGGTTCGAATTTTCTTTATTTTATTTTATTTTTTTAAAAAAAAGATGTGATGAATTATAAACTTTTTTATTTTATTTTATGATAATAGCTAGAGGTACAGCTTCTGTTGGTATTTCAGGATATTATACATCAATTGAAAAGAGAGCTCAAAAGTTAGAAAATGAAGATCACCCAACTATTACTATTGAAACTGATTCCACGTATAACTTTTTCTTTTTCTTTTTTTTTCTTTGACAAAAATAATGTGAAAATAATGATTTTCTTTTTTTTTTTTTTTCCAAAGAACAACCTTTATTAAAAGTAATGGAGATGTAACTCTAGCTGTAATAAAATCTTAAAATGTGAATGCATTGCATTTAATATATTAAATTTTGATGGTTAAGAAGAAGGAGGAGGAGATCAAAGCAATTCATTAATCAATTTTATTTCTCAGTTCATTCAACTTCAAATTGATTTCCCCTTTTTCTTCAAAAGTTATTGACAATTTTCTCTGATATTACTTTCAGTCCTGAAAAAGAATTCCACTTACAAAAAGAAAGAAAAAGAATCAAGTATTTGAATTTTTAAAAGATTCCTTCAGAAAAAAATTATAATATTCCCTTTTTGTCAAAAGTAAACTTTCATCGAAGATTCAAAAAATTTTGAAACAGAAATCCCAAAAATCAACCAATCAATGACTCTCCTCAATTATTTTTTTTAAAAAAAACTACAATCACAATTATAAATTGATTCATTTTGTAAAATGAAATTCAAAGAGTATGTAGTAAGTAAGCAAACAAGGAAGGAAGGAAGCTTTTTTGAAAGAAAGAACTTCAGTGATTTTTTGTTATGACTTTTTCTAGGAATTTCCCCCAAAACCAGAAAAAAAAAAATCAAAAAAGAAAACTTTCAATTATAACTATTATAGCAATTATTACAACCACACACACCCAATACTACTATTAACAACTTCCCAAAGACAAATAGAATAGAATGGATTCACTTTAATAACTTGTATTTGATAACTTTTGAAAATAACAAGAAATAACAAGAAAATAAAATTAATAATTTCTTTTTGAAACAAAAAACAATACAAAAATAAAAATAAAATTTTTTTTAATAATTATAATTAATTGAGACACAATAACTCCTGAAACTCTATCAATCAATAACTTTTTCAACTCTAGCTGATATATTTATTATTATTTACTGCTATTTGACCTTTATACTTACTTCAAATGATTGATTTGGAATATGTTTCAGTTATTGTGATTGTTTGATGTATTGAAACTAATAATTAAAAATCTTTTTTGAAAAAAAAGAAATCCCTTTCACTAACTACTACTCTACCAAATCAACTTAATAGTAATATTTAGAACCTTATTTAAAATAAGAATACAGAAGAGTGTACTGTTATTGTTAAACTCAAATTGGATGAATATTATTGATATTATTGATTGATTTAAGAAACTTTGACTTTTTGGATTTATAAAACACCCTATTTATTTATTTTATTCTTTGATTCTTTTCTTATTATCATTTTAAATTTGAAAAACTATCATCATTTTATTGATCATAACATAGAATATAAACTAGAATCAAAAAGAGAAATCATTATATCTCTTTGATAAGTAGTTATTATTGTAAAAATCAAAAAAATTATTATAAAAATCGAAAAAAAAGAAAAAAATCATAAAAAAAAAAAATCCATTAAAAATTTTCTTAAAAAAATCATCCTTTTTAATCAACCTTTAATGAATCATTAAACCTTAACTATCTCATAAATTCATCAATCTTTTCAATAAACTTATTTAACACTTTTATTCAACTTTTAAAAAACAATTTGAAAGTTAAAATAAGAATAATAGTAAATAAAATATGAAGCTGTTGTTAACATATGAACTTCAATTATAACAGTAATATAAGAATGTTATATAACAAATGTTAATACTAATTATTTGTCATTAAAATAATTGTAGGAATCAACAGGTTTTCTTTTAAAGTGGCTCAAGGGAATTATAAGGTTCTCATCGGTTTGATTTTATTATAATTTTATTATATTATTTATTTTTCAAATAATAACAATAAATAATAAATAAGAATAAGAAGACTAATAAATGTTAATATTTAATATTTAACAATTTTGAATCAACAATTAGAATTCATTTAGAGAACTCACAATTGAAACAAAAAAAAAAAAAAAAAAAAAAAAAAAAAAAAAAAAAAAGAATAGAGACAGAGAAGATTTTGGTAACTCGACTTGAGCCATGGCAAATAATAGCTCAAGTCGTGAAAATTTAGCGACGAATCAAACAACTACTCCTTCCAATAATGCAAATACAAACGCAAACGTAAATGCAATTGCCAGAACTCAATCTGATACCACAAGAGGAACTTCATTAACAGTTGTTGGAAATAAGTTCAGAGTTGGAAGGAAAATAGGAGAAGGAAGTTTTGGGATTATTTATGAAGGTATTTTATTTTATTTCAAATTTAAAATAATATCAATCAATCTGAAAAAAAAAAAATTATTTTTATTTTTTAGGTGTTAACATGGTAAACAATCAAAAAATTGCTATAAAGTTTGTAAGTTTTTTTTATTTCTATTTAATAGATTTGATGGAAAAAGATCTTTTGAAAAACAAAACAATAATAATTCTAATAAAAATCGAAGGAACCTCGAAAATCTGATGCACCACAACTCCGAGATGAATATCGCACTTACCAAATTCTTGCAAATACACGTAAAACTTTTTATTTTCACAAAAATAAATAAATAAAAAATAACTCGATAAATAAAATAACGAAGAAGAAAATAATATACCAAAGAAACAATAAGCAAATTTTGAAAAAAAAAAAAAAAAAAAAAAATAGCGGGAGTTCCAAGTGTTTACTATTTTGGGGTTGAGAGCGTCTATAATGTTCTTGTCCTTGATTTATTGGGTCCAAGCTTGGAAGATCTTTTTGAAATTTGTCAAAGAACTCTTTCAATCAAAACCGTGTGTATGTTAGCTAAACAAATGGTCTTTTTTTTTTTTTTTTAATTTTTTTTTTGAAATTTCAAAGAATAACATTTTCAAATTTTTTTAATTTTTTTTTATTTTTCTTCTTTAAAGCTTGCTCGAGTTCAAGCTACACATGAAAAAAATTTGATTTATCGAGACATCAAACCAGATAACTTTTTAATTGGAAGAAACAGTAATTCTTCGACTGTATATTTGATAGATTTTGGAATGGCAAAGTATTACAGGGATCCACATACAAAACAACATATTCCTTATCGTGAAAAGAAAAGTTTATCAGGAACAGCAAGATATATGAGTATAAATACACATTTAGGAAGAGGTTTTTTTT
>ERZ778024.2494-NODE-2494-length-15964-cov-4.939154_pt1 | contig 15964 bp, 10 predicted proteins | sample MGYA00375754_ERZ778024 | MGnify/ENA primary metagenome ERZ778024 (study PRJEB29350, sample SAMN05389827) | bioreactor metagenome | isolation source: Thiocyanate bioreactor | place: South Africa: University of Cape Town | collected 2014-02-18 ...
ATTTTCCCTTTTTAACCCCGAAAACGGCTTTCCTGGCTAATTTTCGGCGAGAAAAGCAGTAACGGCCTGCATGGTTTCGGCGAAGCGGTCGCGGTGGATGCAGTGTCCGGCCCCTTCGATATGAGCGACCTGGCAGGTCGGGCAAAGTTGGGCCGCTTCGGCGGCGTACTCCGGCGCAACTATGGCCCCTTTTGCGGGGTCGCCGGTTACGAGCAGGACGGGGCAGGTTATACGCTTAAAGACTTCTCGCCAGGGATAGGTGCGTAACCCGCCGCGCCTGCCGATTATGGCCGGGTCGAATTCGCCTTTTGAGGCCGCCCAGGGCAAAATTTCAGCCTCGGACCAGCCGGGATTATCCTGTTTTCCCCGGGCAATCCGCTGTTCCAGGGGCAAATCGTGGAAAAGCAGAGTCTGGCGACCGTTTTCTTCCAGGCGCTGCACATCGGCGTCCGTTAAAGGCTGGAAATCACGCAGGGGCGGGTCTTCCAGGACCGCCGCCCGCACCAGTTCAGGATAATTCGCGGCGACGGTCGCGGCGGTTATCGCGCCCATGGAATGGCCGAACAAATAGGGCTTTTCGAGCCCTAAGCCCCGGATAAAGCCGGCGGCATCTTTTGCCAGTAACTCTGTAGCCATGTCGGCAGTTGGTCCGGTGGTCCGACCATGACCGCGGGCATCCGGCATGATTAAATCGTAGGTTGCTTCCAGTTCAAGGGCTAAAGGGGTCCAGCACAACCCGTTGTCGGTGAAACCGTGCATCAGGACCACCTGGGGTTTGCCCGAACCGGCTCCCGTGCGGGTGTAATGCACTTTCAGACCGTCTACCTCGACAAATCCTTCCGACCACTTTGACATAAATTCTCCTTTCAATTTGGTACCCACAGGACCATCTTAAACACCCCGACTTATGGATGCAAATTCACGCCTTTTCGTGTTTGCATTATGCCCGTCACAAAAACGTAACATTCGAAGGATTGACAAAGTAAAACCAGGGAGTTAAAATATGACTTGCCAGTCAGAAATAATATGAACAGTCAAAATGTGGCTGAATAGATAGTGGCTGACCGAGAAGTCAAAGATATGGAAACAAAAACTTTTTCTGAAAACCCTCCCGCTGCCGCCGGTTCCCTGAAGGAACGGCAAAGGCAGGAGCGCGTCGAACTCATATTAGAGGCTGCCGAAGAAGTAATGGCTGAAAAAGGCTATTACGAAATGTCTATGGACGAAATAGCGGCCAGGGTCGGTATTGCTAAAGGCACTATCTATCTGCACTTTCCCGGCAAAGAAGATTTGTTTATTGCCCTTTTCAAGCGAGGGCTGACCAGTTTCCTGAGCGGGATTGCCCGGATAGCGAGCCAGCCCCTCAGCGCCACCGAACGTCTTAAACTCATTTTGATGCAGGCTTACGACGAGCATCGTAAAAAGCAGTCGCAAGTCTTTATGGCGGTCTTCTCCGGTGGGAACATGCGGAAAGAAACGGTCCTGAAACAGCTTCAGATGCGGGAATACCTGAAAGAACTGGCAAGCTATATTTCGAAAATTTTGGAGGATGGCAAGGCCACCGGGGAATTTGATGGCAGTATCCAGACTTCGGTCATGCTGACAGCTTTTCTCTCCTTGCTAAACCGGCCTCACTACGAGGAAATGCTGGGAGAGGCCTCTTTCTCGGCGGAAGAACTCGCGGACCAGGTAGGCCGGGTTTATTTGCATGGCATTAGCGGGAAATAAATAAAAAAGCGTTGAGCGTGCGACGGCGAACGTTAAACGTAAAAATCATATTTTAAAAAATATCTGGTTAAACGAGGGTAAGACAGGCGCATAAAACCGCCCGACGTTTTACGCCCAACGTTTAACGCTTTTCAAAGGGAATTTCAATGGAAGCTCCAATTTCTACCAGCAAGACCGCTGTGAAGACTGCCCAGGACGCCGACGCGCCCCGTTTTTCACGCCGGGAAACCTTGCTGACTATGATTAGTGTCCTGGCTGTTATGCTCCTGGCCGCCCTTGACCAGACGATTGTCGGCACGGCGATGCCCAGGGTTATCGCGGACCTCCACGGCTTCGACCGCTATACCTGGGTCACAACAGCCTATCTGCTCGCTTCGACCGTTATGGTCCCTATTTACGGCAAACTTTCCGACCTGTTAGGCCGCAAGCCGGTCTTTATCGTCGGCCTGGTTATCTTCCTGATTGGCTCCGGGCTTTCCGGCGCGGCCCAGTCGATGGATATGCTGATTGCCTTCCGGGCCTTGCAGGGTCTTGGCGCGGCGGCTTTGATGCCTATTGCGATTGCGATTGTAGGCGACCTCTTTACCCCGCGGGAAAGAGCCAAGTGGCAGGGCGTGACCGGAGCGGTCTTTGGCCTCTCCTCGATTATCGGTCCGACCGCCGGGGGTTGGATTACCGAAAACGCTTCCTGGCGCTGGGTCTTCTACGTAAACCTGCCGCTCGGTGTCATCGCGCTTGGCCTGTTAATCTTTGTAATGCCGGTCCTGAAAGGCCGGGCCGAAAACGTCAAGATTGACTACCTGGGCGCGGCCCTGTTAATCATTGGTTCCGTCCCGCTGTTGCTCGGCTTTACCTGGGCCGGTTCGCAGTACGAATGGGTTTCTGTGCAGGTGCTGAGCATGTTTGGCCTGGCGCTGGCAGGTCTGGTCGGTTTCTTCGTCTACGAAGCCTGGCTTTCGCGCCACAACGGCCAGCCGATTATCGAGCCGAGCCTGTTCAAGAACAGCGTCTTCAGCATCTCGGTGCTGGTCACAGCCATTTCGAGTATGGCCCTGTTTGGCAGCATCTTCTTCCTGCCGCTCTTTGTCCAGGGGGTGCTGGGTATTTCCATCACCAATAGCGGTCTTATCCTGACCCCGCTGATGCTTGGCGCGATTATCACGAGCATAATTTCCGGCCAGATTGTCGGTCGGACCGGCAAGTACAAAATCCTGGCTATCGCCGGTATGGTCATCAGCCTGGGCGGGACGGCCTTGCTGCTCCGGTTAGGACGTGACTCGACTTTCTTCGATGTAGTCCTGGCAATGATTATCCTCGGTATCGGGATGGGCGCCGGTATGTCGCTCTACACCCTGATTGTCCAGAACGCGATGCCGACCAAAATCGGGCAGGCCACTTCGACCCTGACCTTCTTCCGCTCGATTGGCAGCACTATCGCCCTGTCGGTGATGGGTTCGCTGATGACACAGGCTTATCTACCGGCCTTCCTGGGCGCGGTCCCGGCCAGTGTCTCCCAGACGGTCCCACCCCAGGTTCTGACGGCCTTTCACAACCCGCAAATATTGCTCTCGCCCGATACGCAGACGCAGATGACGGCGACCTTCGCCCAGTTCGGGGCGCAGGGGCAGACCCTGTTACAAAGCTTGCTGGACGCGGTCAAGACCGGCCTGATTGAAGGGATACACAATGTCTTCGTCCTGAGCGTGATTATAACGGTGGTCGGCCTGGTGGCAGTCTTCTTCCTCAAGGAGATTGAACTGCGGGGTGGTCGCCGGAAAGCTGCCGAGGAGAAGACGGTTGAATCCGCCGAGACCATGGAACAACCGGTCGCCATTTCCTAGATTACATCTACTCCTATCCCCAATCAAGAAGACCCGGTATCCGCAAGGATAACCGGGCCTTTTTGGTTTATTAACCTTTTTCTTTCCTCCGAGGAAATTCCCCACCCCTAACCCCTCCCCAGGGAGGGGAATAACGGGTAGGAATACCTTTGAGGAAAAATCACTTCTTACTTCTTACAATGAAGGGAAAATTCGAAAGAAAAATTCCACTTATAACACCTTTCAGAGTTGAGGTTAGAAATTAATTTGTAGCAACTGAAGTTGCAAATCCTTCTGGCTACGAATCAGGGCGGTATTGTTGCTGGCCCAGGATAGGCCGCGCCAGAGCGCTCCCATCGCAGGCGGCACATAATCGCCTTCCAGCAACCGGACGCTTTTGCCGCCCGGTTTGTCCAGCAGGTAAATCCCGGCTTTCTTGACGTTATTTTTCAGGTTGGTCTGACCATCCCGCACCAGGGCCAAAATTGCCGACCCGAAGGGCGACCAGGCCATCCAGTGGACCGGTGTGTCAGCGTCAACCGGGGTTACACGCTGCCCTGCCGCCGTAAAGACATACACATTGTCCTGGTCATAAGTCGCCAGGGGTTCGCCCGCATCTAACCGGGCCAGGGCGGAAATATATTTACCATCGCCGGAAAAAGCGGCATCAACAATATAAGCAACGCCAAGTTTAGGCTGAGCCGCCTTGATGTCGGGACTGGAAATAAGTTGGAGCGTATTTTTGCCGGTCTGATCGCCCAGCCACAGGCCGTTTTTAACATCGGCGGCTTTCGGCATTGCCACCGCATAGGCGATTTGCTTGCCATTTGGTGAAATGGCGTAACCGAGTGTATTGGCCGGCCCTACGCTTTGCTCAAACTCGCCCACTTCGCTAGGCTTCCCACCCGGCAAATCTATGGAAAATAGGTGGGGGGTAACCGGCCCGTCGGCGGAATAGCGCAGGAAAAGTAGACGTTTGCCATCCGGCGCAAAGACCGGGAACTGGTCAAGGTCGCCCTTCGTAGCACCCGGCGTGGCTTCACCAAGCTGATATTTGCTCACGTTATCTTCGGTCAGGTCGGTCGCTTTACCGGCGGCCACGTCTACCAGCCAGATGTCAGGGTCCTGGAGATAGGTAGCAAAGTTATCGGTATAGGCCAGGTAGCGGCTATCCGGCGACCAGACTACCGAATTAATTTCAAGGGACTGCCGGATGGGAGTACAGGCCCTTTTCTCCCCGGCGATAGTATAGAAACAGAATTGTTTGTTCGAGGTATCCACCACGGCTAACATGGCACCGTCAGGCGACAAAAAGGCATCATGTACCCCCTTCAAGAAGGGAAGGTCTTTGACGGTGGCGCTGGCTTTCGAGACATCCAGGGTTGCGCCGGTAGTTGCCGGGGCTGTTGTAGCGGCGGCAGTAGTAGGCGCAGCGGTTGTTACGACTGTCGTCGGGACGGTGGTGGTTGCGGCGGCGGTTGTGGACGGTAAGGAAGTTGTAGCGGGAACACCGGTAGTTGTGGACGGGACGGTTGCGGCATCTGTCACGCTCGCGGTCGTGACATAAGCGGTCGGGGCGGTACCCGGCCCGGTCGGGGTATCGCCACAGGCCGCCAGGATTAGGGCAACACAGCAACAAAAAACCAAAATAAGGGAAGTCTTTCGAAAAGTTCGGGGTTTATTCAATTTCCTCTCCTATACCAGGGGCAAAACTGACCGACAAAAGCTAAAAGTACCCAAATCACTTTACCTATTATAGTCAGGTTAATTTAAATTGCTATGATGGAGATTACAGGAATAGTAGTCAGAAGTCAGTAGTCAGAGGTCAGGGGTAGTAATTCAAGTTCAGAATTGGCTATCAGAATACTTTGAAGGTGGGTTTTGAACCTATAAGTTTTTCTAACGTGAACACATAGAGATTAGTAATTTAGAATTCTACCCAGGTTTTATTCTTACTGACTTCTGGCTACTGACCTCTGACTACTGGCTCTAATGATTCCAGGTGCCGTGGGCGGCGGCCACCCCAAGACCGCTGGCGACATTCGAGAAAGCATCCTGGAAGCGGAGGGCCGCCGCGCCAAACTTGCGTTCGAGCATCTTCTGGACGGCTGGAATATAGCTGCTGCCGCCGGTCCGCAGTACGGCCCCGACCTGGCCCGGTTCAAGCCCGGCGCTGGCGAGGGTTTCGTCCACGCAGGTTTCGATACGGCGCAAATGCCCGGCAATAATTTTTTCGAAGGCGGGACGGCCAAAATATTCGCTGATGGCAATGGTTTCGTGGATAAAGCTGATGCGGGTCTCCCAGTCTTTGGAAAGGGCCACTTTAGCCCGCTCGATTTCCTGGAAAAGAGAGTAGCCATAATTTTTGCGGATAAGGGTTTCGAGGGCTTTTACCTGCTTGCGCCCGGTGCTGACCCGGCCAATATCGTCGAGGAAGTCGTAGATTTGCTGTTGTTGGAGGTTGGGGATGGTGTACCAGCGTTTGAGCATGGCGAAAATATAGTGAGGAAGTTGGAGGCGTTGTTCACTCCAGCGGACATCTTCGCCGAAATATTTGAAGAGTTTATGCTCCATTATTTCTTCGTCGAGGGTATTCCCGCCGATAACCCGCCCGTTGGTCGCCAGGATGTCGTCGCGGCGGTCGCCCTGTTTCCAGCGGCCCTTGCCGACCCTCACAATCGTGGTATCGAGGGTACCACCGCCGAAGTCAAAGACCAGGACGTATTCTTCCGGCCCGGCTAACTCCTGCTCGTAGTGAAGAGCGGCGGCGACCGGTTCGTACTGGAAATGGATTTCCCGGAACCCGGCTAACTCGGCGGCCCGGCGCAACCGTTCTTCGGCCAGGTCGTCGCCACTACCGTCGGGCGAGAAAAAGACCGGGCGACCCAGCACCACGCTGTCAATCTCCCGGCCCAGGTATTCGTCGGCCCGCCGCTTCATCTCGCCCAGGTAGAGGGCGACCAGTTGTTCCAGGGTCATGAATTTACCCCAGACCTCGGTCCCACCATAGCCGTCTTCCGGCAAGAACGACTTGATAGCCTGGAAGAAGCGGCCCGGCTGGTTAATATCCACTTCGATAACTATTTGTTCTTCAATTTCCCCGGTACTGGCGAAATAACTTTTAAAAGTTTGGTCAGTGGTAATTCTTTGTTTAACAGCCTCCCGGCCCACGTTATCGCGGTAATAGGCTTCGCTTGCGGCCCGGCCTATCGAAATCTGTCCATCCCGGCGAATATAAACCAGGGTATTCATAATCTCCGGTCGGGCCTGGCCGGGGTCCACCGGCAGCACCCTGACCCGCTCATCCTCAAACAGGGAAATAGCCGAGTTGCTCGTCCCAAAATCTAGCCCGTAGCGCATCACACCCTCCTCCAGTAGGTCTGTTTATTCAGTTGAAAGAGTATTTGCTTAGATGGACATATTATACCTTTTTTCAGAAAAGTCAATAAGTGACTGCGGTCACTTGCAACTAGGTAAGGCTAACGATGTTCGCGTCTTCAAAAAAGTTTATTTTGTAAGAGAGTTGAAAGACTCAAAATAATATATAAAACACTTATAAAAAAACGGCACAAAACATATATAAAAGAAAGTATTTAGAAATGCACGACAAAAATTTCGGTCTCAAAAGTTATCTAAGGATTCACAACGCCATCCGGCGCGACCTGGAACGGCTCGAAAATAAAGCGGCCCGCCTGACAAATCCCGGCAGCGTTGACCTGGCTAAGTTGCAACAGTGGTTTGATTTCTACTGGGATATGGTCGAGTCACACCACAAAGGGGAGGACCGGGGCGCGTTCCCGATGCTGGCGAAGATAGACACGGAATTTGCCAGCCGGGTGCCGGTCCTGACCTTCGACCATCACGAGATTGATAGAATTGTGGACGAAATCCAGGCCGAGTTTCACGGACTGCGGGAGACGCAACCGGGTGAGGAAACCCGCACACGCTACCGTCTGCTGGTAGGGCTGCTAAAACTGTTGCAGCAAAAGCTTGGCGAACACCTGGTCCGGGAGGAAGCGGCCTTTATCCCGGCGATTGCCCGCAACTTTTCGCTCGAACAGCAAGCCACCATCGAAGAAAAGATGTACAGGAGCATGCCGGACGCTTACCTGGCGATGATGGTCCCGTGGACCCTGCAATACCTCGACGCCGAGGAAAAACACAGCACCCTGGAAGGGTTTTCGGCCCGCTTCCGTTATCTCTACAACGTCTCGTGGCAGAAACGCTTTGACCGGCTAACATTCTCGTTTAACGCTTAAAAAAGCCGCTGGCGGCCCATTCTTCACGGTGGGCGGCCAGTTTGAAGGCGAGGGCGGGTGCGAGACGGGATAACCTTTTTTCCAGGCGAGCCGTCCAAGTTGGGGGCAACTTCGAATAAAGGGTGCGCAGGAGGGCATCGGCGGAAAAACGGAGGTAATCGCTAATCCAGTTTTTGATACCGGCAGGGCCGAGGACTTCGTAAGAGAAGGGAAAGACGCGGGGGGCGCGCCAGGCGGTCGTCAGGACCAGGCGGTTGTAATCGAGCCAGCCGAACCGGTCCTGGAAAAAGCGCCGGGTCAGACCTGGCCCGGTCCGGTCCAGGGCCGCGCAAAAGACGTTCAGCATCCGGTTGACATCGTCGGGCCGCTTTACGGCGTCGTAAGGGGACATAAAGCGGCTAAAAATCCAGGCCAGGCTCAGGTTGTGCTGGTGCGCCCCGACCGCCCGGAGGTGTTTTTCTTCCAGGAGGGCGTGATCGAGCGAAAAAGAGAGCAGGTTTGCCAGCCGTGGCAAGTTGCGGACCTGCGACCCGAAGCCGCAAAAGGTCAGGGCCGACTGGGGCGAGGTGGCGTCCCCGACCGAAACAAGCCCCCGGCGGCTGGCGCTGGCGACGGCCCGGTGATGGCGGGCCGGGATGTAGCCGTAGACCGGCTTGAGGTGCCGTAAGGCCGGGCCGGGCGTCTTGTAAGTTGGCAGCAACCGGAAATATTCTTCAAAAAGGTCGAGCAGACTTTGCTTTGCAGCAAAATCTTTCCCGACGAGGTCGTAATAAAAAAGGTAGACGGTCATTTCGCCCGCATGGCCGGGGAAGCCCTCCCAGATATACTGGCGGCCCTCCTGGGCGTGGGCGACACTGACCAGGATGTCACCGAGGGCCGGGTTAACCTGGCGCGGTCTCTCGCCAACCTCAAAACCGGTGGCGGTAGTGCCGACCGTCGGGCAGACTCCATCGAAAGGCTGTCCGCCCTGGATGACCAGCGAAAGAGGCGAAATAGCCCCCAGGGCATTGACTACCAGGCGCGCCCCCAGCCGTTCGGTCCGGCCATCTTTATCCTTGACCTCGACCACACCCCGCACCGGGCCGGTTCTGGTAATCGTCACCCGCTCGAAAGCGCGATAATCCAGGCAGACACCCCCGGCTTCCTCGAACTTGCGGCGGGCCAGTTCGAGCAACTTTGCCAGGTCAATCGCCACGTCAAGGACACCCCCCAGGTTAAGCTCGGCGGGCGGTTCGGGAATATTCCCGGCGTAGAAACTTATCAGCCCGCTCCGGTAGCGCCCGGCGACCGCTTGCTCGATTTCCTCCCGGCTGAACAACCCGGCCTCGACAAACTTTTCCAGCTCGTCATCCGATATATTCCACTCCCGGTGGCTGGTGCCGACCCGGCGCTGGTCAAAGACCGCCACCCGGTAGCCTCTACGGGCCAGGACCGCCGCGCTGAACAGCCCTAAAACGCCGCCGCAATAAACCAGGTCGTACTCGGCGTCAGCCGGGGGCATCCGGGAGGGGTCCACGTAGAGGAGAACCTCGCTTTCGAGCGGGTTCTCACCACGAGCGATTTTCTGCCAGCGTTCCTGTAAATTGAGGATATATTCGAGGTGGTGCAACCCGCCTTCCATTTCGCGAAGGGCCGCGACGGTCAGCGGGTAGCGAGGTTCTAGCTGGCGGGCCAGTTCTTCCGGGGAAATTTTCGAGAACATAATGGGTACGGCCTGGGCCGCGCAAGGCGCACAGTTATCTATTTTCCGGTTTTGCTCAATCTTCGAATTTTCCGGCGTAACGCTCATCCAAACCCCTCCCGTTAAAGTCCGGCCCGGCTTTTATTATAACACCCGGCAAAAAGGCGAGGGTTTGGAATTAGTTGCGTTTGGGTTAAAACTCGTCCTGGTAGGGCCGGGGCTGCGACTTGAAACTGAGCAGGAGCGCGAAACAGCAAATCGCGACAAAGGCGACAAAGATGATACCTACGGTGTAGCTGCCGGTGAGTTGTTGCAAGGCCGCCACGGGCAGCGGAGCCAGGGCCGCCCCGGTAATATTGACGAGCGCGCCCGCCCCCTGGTAGGTGCTGACCCACTTCCGGCCATAGTAATGGACCCAGATTACCCCGCTAATCACGAATAAACTGCCACTCGCCCCGCCCATGATAACGGCGTAGACCAGGGCCAGCACCACCGAATGGACCAGCAAAAGGCCGAGCGTCCCTACCGTCAGCAGTCCCAGCACGGCCAGCAAGACCACCTTTGGCTCGAAGCGTTCGAGCAGGAAGCCGCTACATGCGGTCGTTACGGCGGACGCCACCGACCAGACCACAAAGACCACCGATACCACCCCGGCGTCCTGGCCGTGTTCGGCGAAAATCGCAATCTGGTGGAAAATCAGGGCGGTCACGACAAACGGTCCGGCGCTCAAAGGCAGGACCACTTGCCAGAAGCGCCACGACCGCCAGACCCGCGCCGCTTTTGGTTCGAGGGCCGCTTCCAGGATATTGCCCGCCGCATTTTCACGGGGGCGGGGGTCGGTGGGTTCCGGTGGCAGACCGTCCGGGTGCAGACCGATTTTTTCGGGCCGGTCCTTGACCAGGAAAACCGTGGCCGGGATGACCAGCAGCCAGATTGCCACCCCTAACACCTGGTAGGCTGACCTCCAACCGACCACGCCGATTAACCACTGGCAGAAAGGCGGGAAGAAAGCGTTGGCGGCGGCCATTCCCAGGCTGACCAGGCCCATCGCCCGGCCCCGGTAACGCACGAACCACTGGACGGCCAATAGGATGGCTGTCATGGTAAGCGAACCCTGGCCGAGCGCCCGCAAAGCCGCGAAAAAGACCAGGAATCCAACCGAGCCGTTGGCCCAGGAAATCCCAAAACAGGCCGCCCCGAAAAAGAAGGCAATCAGCCCCATCATCAGGCGCGGTCCGAACTTCCCGACCAGGTGGCTCATCGCCAGGGACATGGCGGCGCTAAAGACGGTTCCGACCGAGTAGAGAAACGAAAGCTCTGTGCGCGACATCCCGGTATCAAGCAGGATGGGGTCAACAAAGACCGAAAAGACAAAGGTCTGGCCCGGCCCGGAGGTAAAAACGGCGACCATCGCCACGAACGCGATAATCCAGCCGTAAAAGAGGCGTGGCTTTGTACCCGCAAGGACTGCTGATTTTATATCCGTGTTATTGATTGAATTTCCCCTGGCTTGAATGTTAAAAGCCTGCGCTAAAGTTACCTGGCGTCGTCAGAGAACCTGCAACGCTGTGGGCTAAATCTGAAGAACAGCCTTTCCTGGGATTACAAAACCACGAAAAAGCTTTTCAGGGCATCTTTAATTTTGGTATTAACTTGTCTTGGAATTGGAACCGATTAGTAAATGGACAATACTCTGCTTTTCCCAGAATACGGCCCTATAATACCCGATTTGTTAGCCTGGGGGTAGGCAATTCGCAAATGGTAATTGGGGAATTAGCCCTGTTTGAGATTCTTCTCTTTTTTAGAGGCAAGCTTACTATTTATTTTCTCAATCGCTTCCTGGGCAGCTCTTTTTACTTTCTTGCCGTGGGAGTTCTGGCCCTCATCATCCTGGGCTAACTTTTCCAACTCCGGCAGGGCCCGGCTATCACCCAATCGTCCTAGCGCCACACACGACCAGAAGCGAACGTTACTATCCTTATCTTTCAAATCTTCAAGTAAAGCCTGTAACGCTGGTTCGCCCATATGGGAAAGATTGGTGGCAATGCGCTGGCAAACTTCCCAGCGACTTGTCTTGAAAGCCTCAATCAGATAAGGGATTGAAACCGGACCTATTTTTCCCAGGGCGATAGTGGTTGCCTTACTCAAATTTCGGTCAGGGTTATTTATTAATCTGGAAAGAGATTCAACTGCTCTGACATCTTTCAGTTCACCCAGAGTATGAACAATGACGTCCTTAACCCAGTTATCATTTTCACTCTCCAAACGATTAATTAATGGCTCAATTGCTCTTTTGCCTCCGGTTTTTCCTAAGCCCTCAATTGCACTATACCGAATCCATTTATCATCATCATTTAGCAAGTTGATTAGAGGGATTACAACCCTTTTGTAACCCAGTTGCGCTAAACTGTCAGCGGCTGCCTTGCGAACCTCTAATTCCTCATCCTTCAGCGCCTCGATTAAAGGTTTTACAACTTCCGGTTTGCGAAAAGCACCGATAGACCAGGTTGCTTGACGCCGAACCCTAATATCGCTATCTTTCAAAAGCGGGATTAAAGGCAAAGCGGCGCGGTAGTCCCACAGAAAATAGAGGGCATAAGCAGACCAAAGGCGAACCCCGGCATCCGTGTCTTTGAGGGCTTCGATTAGGGATTCGACTGCTTCTCCAGCCATAAGCTCTCTCAAGAGTCTGGCTGAATTGGCACGCATTATAGGATTCTCATCTTCACGCAGCCGTTTAATCAATATATCTATGGCAGCGTTACCAAATTTAGTAAGGTACGGAGCCATATAGATAATCAGGTAATCATTTTCGTCGTCTTTAAAAATATCAATTATCGGGTTAATAGCACGAGGGTCGTTAAGTTCAACCAACGCCTTTATCACAGCCACTTTTTCATCATAATCTTCAGCCGCCAGTTGCTTTATTAAGTTGTCAAAGGTTTCTTCGCTCATACCCGATTATTTCTCTCTAAAGAGGCTGTAATTTCTAAAAAGTACGACTGTGATATTGTCCACCGGACCGGAGATTCCGTGCTGCGCACGGAATGACAAAAACTCGCGCCCGTGGGATGTAACAGAGGAAGGCGCTCGAAATGACAAGATACAAATATACAATTAAGGATAGCAGAATATTGTAAAAAAAAGCCACCGCTTTTAGGGCGATGGCTCTTTTTATTTCGAGGAAAATTTAGACGGCGCTGGCCCCGATAGGCTTACCCGTTTCTCCGGCCCCGGTCGAGCGAGGCAGGTAACCCGGCGCGGGTGCGGTATTGCCTTCAGGATTGATGTCCTTGGCGATTTCAGCCTGGGAAGGCAGTTGGGCCACTCCCTCGCCCTTGGTAAATCTCAACTCCTTGCTGTTTTCGGGGTCGAGGTCCGCCACGATGATGTCTCCTTCAACGAACTGGCCGTCCAGGAGCAACTTGGAGAGATGGTTCTCCAGGCGGCGCTGGATAACCCGGCGCAGAGGCCGCGCCCCGTAGACCCGGTCATAACCTTCGCGGGCGAAGAATTCGAAAGCCGCGTCGGTCAGGCGCAACTCCATACCTTTGGCCGCCAGCCGCCCGATAACCTCTTTCATCATCAACTTGATAATCTGGTTGATTTCAGCCTGGTTCAGGTGGCTGAAGATGATTATCTCGTCAATCCGGTTGAGGAATTCGGGCCGGAAGGAGTCGCGCAACTCCTGCATTACCTGGGTCTTCATGGCCTCGTTCTCGCGCTTTTCCTCGTCGGCCTGGCGGCTGGAAGCGCTGCCGAACGAGAAGCCGAGGGCGCGTTCCCGGATACGGGCCGTACCCACGTTCGAAGTCATGATGACAACCGTATTCTTGAAGTCAACCGTCCGGCCATGCCCGTCGGTCAGGCGGCCATCGTCGAGCATTTGCAAGAGGACGTTAAAGACTTCCGGGTGGGCCTTTTCGATTTCGTCAAAGAGGACGATTTGATAAGGCCGGCGCCGGACCGCCTCGGTCAACTGGCCGCCTTCGTCGTAACCAACATAACCGGGGGGCGAACCAATCAGACGGCTGACCGTGTGCTTTTCCATGTACTCCGACATGTCAATGCGGACCATGGCGTCCTCGCTGTCAAAGAGGAAGTTTGCCAGGGCTTTGACAAGTTCGGTCTTACCGACCCCGGTCGGCCCCAGGAAGATAAACGAACCAATCGGGCGGTTGGGGTCGCGCAGACCACTCCGGGCCCGGCGAATGGCGTCGGACACGGCCACGATAGCCTCTTGCTGGCCGATGACCCGTTCGTGCAGGCGGGCTTCCATTTCGAGAAGCTTCTTCATCTCGGCCTCCATCATGCGGCTGGCCGGGATACCCGTGCTCTTGCTGATGATTTCGGCTATATCTTCCTCGTCCACCACGTCGTCAATCTGTTTATCCTTGAGCCACGCTTCGCGCTCGGACTCGTACTGCTTCTTGAGCGAGTCGTGTTCGTATTTGAGGCGGGCCGCTTTCTCGTAGTCGAGCTTGGTAGCGTCGGCTTCCATCTCGGCGCTCAACTCCTTAATGCGGGCTTCCTTGGTCTTGACACTGGCCGGGGCGCTGAACATATCAATGCGCACTTTAGCCGCCGCCTCGTCAATCAGGTCAATCGCCTTATCGGGCAGGAAGCGGTCGGTGATGTAGCGCTCGCTAAGTTGGGCGGAGGCGACCAGGGCCGTGTCGGTAATGGTCAGGCCGTGGTGCGCTTCATACTTGGGCCGCAGACCCCGCAGCATCAGGATAGTGTCCTCGACGCTAGGTTCGCCAATCAGGACCGGGGCAAAACGGCGTTCAAGGGCGGCGTCCTTCTCGATGCGCTTGCGGTACTCGTCCAGGGTTGTCGCGCCGACCACCTGTAACTCGCCACGGGCCAGGGCCGGTTTGAGCATGTTGCTGGCATCAATCGCGCCTTCCGCGCCACCCGCTCCAACGACCGTATGTAACTCGTCAATAAAGAGGATGACCTCGCCCTGGGCCCGGCGCACTTCGTCCATGACGGCTTTCATGCGTTCCTCGAACTCGCCCCGGAATTTCGACCCGGCTACCAGCCCGGCCATATCGAGGGCCAGCACCCGCTTATCGAGCAGGTTGTCCGGCACGTCGCCGCTTTCAATCTTCTGGGCCAATCCTTCGGCGACGGCGGTCTTACCGACGCCCGGTTCGCCAATCAGGACCGGGTTATTCTTGGTCCGGCGAGAAAGGACCTGCATCACCCGGCGAATTTCCTCGTCCCGGCCAATCACCGGGTCGAGCTTGCGTTCGCTCGCCATTTTGGTTAAATCAATCGAATATTTGGCAAGTATCTGGTACTTGCTTTCGGCTTGCTGGTCGGTCACGCGTTGATTGCCTCTTATATCTTGTAATGCCTGGTAAATTCGTTCTTTATCAATGCCAAACCGCTTCAAAAGAAGGGCGGTGGGGTCGCCCGGCGAACTGGTCATCGCCAGGAACAGGTGCTCGGTCGAAATATAGCTGTCCTGCAAGCGGGTCCGCTCGGCGTCGGCATTGGCAAAAAGCTGTTGCAGCCGGGGCGTTATATACATGCTTACATTGATGCCGCCGTTGAAATTGCCTGCGGAATAGGCCAGCTTGGGCGTAACATCCAGTTTATCCTGGACCGCTCGTTTGACAAGATTTATGTCAACTCCGAGCTTTTCCAGCACCTGGGGGGTTACGCCATCTTTCTGTTGCAGCATCGCCATAAGGATATGCTCTACATCAAGCTGGCTGTGGCGGGACTCCATTAAAATTTGATAGGAATTGGTTAAAACTTCCTGGGCTTTTTCGGTAAATTTATCAAAGGGATTCATTGCCATAATTTGAGTTAAACTCCTTCTGGCTCTAATAGCTTTCTTTTTAGCTTTTAGAAAATCGGGCTAAGGGAAGAAAGACCGGGTTATGCTAGAGGATTTTTAAAGAATATCCGAATAAAAACTTCTTTTTTAAGCTGCATAGCTTTCAATTATTATACGTGATACATTTTGTTATGGTACAAAAAAGTTGATATTCTATCAAAGCTCTAACGTTTTTAGTAGTCAGAGGGCAGTAGTCAGAGGACAGTAAACTCAGAACAGATGGGCATAATGTAACTTGTAAGTAGTAGCTAATTTTTGAGTTTTAATTTTGGTATTTTCAAGATTTAGATAAATAAGAGTATATTATGGGCGGTTTTACTAACTACTGCCTTCTGCCCTCTGACTACTTCGCTACCCTGTAACTATTCCCATATAGTGACAAAAATTTATCAATTTATGATATTGATAGCAAAAATAGACCCTTTTTAGTTCAAAATTTAAATTGGACATGTTATACTTAGACCCTAAGACAGCGTAGTCCTTCCCGAATATTTTTTAGAGTAATGGAGATTTTTTACGTGCCTCACGAGACTACCTATGGCTTGAACCTGGTATCGACGGAAGTTCTTATTTCACCAAACGAACTAAAACGCCGCGTCCCCATGACCGAGAAGGCCCTGGAGAC